>OGNX01000105.1_pt1 | contig 26864 bp, 16 predicted proteins | sample 1573641 | NCBI WGS metagenome assembly OGNX01 (sample SAMEA2581981, study PRJEB24529) | metagenome | biome: Human gut stool | place: China | collected 2011
ACTCGCTTGCTTTATGCCGATTTGGCAACTTTGTGCAAATCTACTCATTCCCAACTGTTTACGTTCCAACCTCTCTTATTCTCCTTTGGCTGCTTTAGAGCTTTATGTTAAAAAAGCTAACTCGTAGTTTAGCACTCCGCAACTCATAGTTTCCGCCCCGCAACTCATAGTTTTGGGCTTTCGTATTCAGTTATTCAGTTATTCAGTTTTTTTTCGCCCTATTACCCTTTGCTACAGAAAAAATAAAGTTTATTAACTAATATATAATATATATAATATATAATAATATAATTTACATTTTATATATTTTTCTACCACCGAGTTTTCTAAGGGGTGTCCATGCACCATTCCAAAAAAAAACTGAATAACTGAATAACTGAATACGGAACATGGGATGATGGAAGGTAAAATCAATATAAAAAATAGGGGAAAATGAGTATAAAAATAGTACGAAATGGAACTTGAACCCTAATGCTTGTATATACTAATGCTTGAATGCATAGACAAAGTATAAAAACATTTAATTGTGAAGAAAAGAATGTGTGAAAGTACCAAAATCGGGAATTATTTTGTATCTTTGCCACAAAGTTATAGCATTTCACCAATGAAAATACATTTAATAGAAATTGATAGTACTCATTATGGCAACAAAAAGTAACAGATTGGTTCCTGCCAGGGCGATTCACCCAGGAGAAATCTTGCGTGAAGAGTTGCAGGAACGTGGAATCAAGCAGAAAGAATTCGCCCAATTGATAGGTGTTCAACCTACTCATTTAAATGAGTTTATTAAAGGCAAGCGCAATCTTAATGAGGATTTAGCCATGAAATTTCAGAGGTATCTTGGCATACCCTTCAAGTCTTGGATGAATCTTCATAATGGCTATGTGTATGATTGCAAGGCAATAGTTACTTGCAAAATATAATAAATTGAATTAAGTAACTTGAATAAATTCAAGTTTCGCAAGTAACCTCCGGTCCCCGAAGGGGGCCAACTTTCAATAACCGCTGGTGAAATGACCGAAGGTCATGGAACCTGCGGACAAGCATCAGAGAGGGAGAAAGCGTCCCCAAAGGGGGCGAACCGCAACCAGTCTTGCTTCTGTTCGCCCCCTTTGGGGACGATTGGAGAGTATGCCAGCTATCCGCAGGTTCCATTCCCTTCGGTCATTCCACCTGCGGTTATTCACATTCGCCCCCTTCGGGGACGGCAGGATGCCACTTGCAAAACACGAACTTTGGACCATAACATGTAATCTTGGCTATTACAAGGAAGAAAAAGAGCCTTCTTTTTTTGAAAAACTATCTCTTTGTTATTGATTTCTGTATAAAAATACCGGATTAATGCATTTTGATGGATAAAATATAGAAATCTGAAAGATTTTCGCTAAAAGTTATGGCGGTTTCATTTTTTTTCCTTACTTTTGTAGCCATGAAACACAGATCCTATGGTTTCGCTCCAATAAAGAGGAATTGATGCTTTTGTGCGGATTTATTTCATGTTGAACCCATAAAGCTAATGACCATGAAGCATCACCTCGTAGCCATTCCCCGTCGTTATGGAATACTCTTCCATCTGTTGGCTGGTATGTGTATTTGCATACTTGCTAATTATAGTAATAGTACCCTCGACCTGTTGCCTATCAAGTTCTTCTTGGAGGAGATAAACAGGGGCGTCTTCAATCACTTTTTTGATGAGGAAATGAAAAAAGTTGATGAAATTGTATTAAGTCAAATCAGGTTTCAAAATAATAATCAAAGTAACAATCAAAATAATAACAATCAAAGCAATCAAAATCAGATGAAAGTAGTAATTAAAAAATGTAATGATGTGAGCACTTATGAAATCCGTGATTGCACTAACGTGTATATCGGAACCAGTGAGGTGAAGAGCGAGAAAAAGTCTGATACAGACAGAGTCGCTAAACCTGAAGGTAAACTGTATGCTGCTCCTGGCGGTTTGCAGGAAGCAGCCCCTGGTGATATGCATCAAGCAGCGCCCATTGATGAGATGAATGATGCAGGGAATCCTCCGGGCAAGATAACCATGGAAATCTTCGCTCAAGCCGTGGATAAACTTATGGAGAAAAAAGATGAATATGGGAAGCCTATCATGCGATACCAGAAGCAGTGGATAGGTATTTTCAGAGTCGCAGCTGATATCGGATTGGTGGGGAATACCGACTACGAGGGCTTCTGCAACATGATGAACAAGGCGCGACCTCTGGGATATGAGAAGAAGTTGTGCAAGAATGATATCAAGAAGATAAGTAACTCTTTCTGCTACTTCAAGCCCTTTAAGCAATGGAGTTTCGGACTGATGATGGGAAACGAGACGGAGCGACCGTTTAGCGAAATGCAGAACGTGGTGGTTACTCTGCTCGGAATCCTGAAGATTGAACTGTGAAAGGAACGTTTGAGTTCTGAATATAGAGCAATGAAAGGAACGTTTGAGTTCTGAAAACTGAACTCTAAAAGGAACTTTGGAACCTTGAATGGAACTCGGGAACTCGTGAAGGAACCCGGCGGTTCTTTGCTTGGATAGTATTGTTTATCGCCGTATCTTTGCCTCGCAATCAGATGATAAAAGTCTGGTTGCGAGGCTTTTCTGTATATGGGTATATGGAATTTGGCGAATAGTCGCAGCCTCAATCATTTAATATAAGGAGTTTTTTGCATGAGTGAACAGAAACAGGTAATGGCTCTGAATCCCGCACGCAAGGGAAACATGGGGAGGATTAATTCCCTGCAGCCCCTGGCGGTGTACGACCAGCTGATAGCCCAGCCGTGGCTGAAGGGATTGGTGGAGCAGATTCGTGGCGAGAAGCCGATGGCGGGCGTGGATGCTGCCAACGGGAAGGCGGCGGCCAAGGCAAGGGAGGAACTGAAGAGGCAGTTGCCCTTCAGAGCCATCCACTACGCCCGCTTCAGAAACAACCACCGCTCGCAGGGCGATGCCGACCCCGAGAGCTTCCTTTTCCAGACCACGGTGGACGTGGATGACAAGGAGTATGTGGAGCAGGCACTGGAGAAGGCTCGCGAGCTGAACTGCAGCGACACCATCTGGAAGGGCAAGCTGCTGCATCTGGAGTATTCGGCCAGAAAGAAGCTGCACATCGACATCCGTATGCCGGTGGGGATGACCATCGAGGAGACGCAGCGTGCCTATTGCGAGGCATCGGGGATTCCCTATGACAAGAGCTGCATCACGCCCGAGAGAATCATCTTCATCACGGATAAGGATTCCGAGATTTACCGTTCTAAGGAGTGGTATGGGGTGCTGCCCGCAGAGGAGATTTCGTTGAGAAGAGAGGCTTTCGTAAAGCGTGGATTGACGATTGACGGCAGGGGCAAACAAAATTTCCCACAGATTTCACAGATGCCACAGATTCATTCTGCGGGAAGTGAAAATGTTAATAGTAATCATAATGTTCAAAACTCAAAGTTCAATGTTCAAAGTGAAGACAATCGATTTTCGGGTACTAACGGCGATAACGCTGTTTATGCTGGCACTGCTGTTCAGCCTGCCCAACCTGTTAATAGCCATCGTGTTAATGATTCTCATCTCGGCTCTGCTGGAGCTTCTCAAGATGCTGGCGGAGTGGCAACCCAAAATGCCAGCGAGAAGAATCTCATAGCCTTCGAACTCTTCAAGGAGGCTGCCGGACTGAAGGGTATGGAGATTGATACCATCGGTTCACGCCACTCCTCCCTGCTCGCCATCATGAGCGCCGGAGCATCACGTGTGATGAGTGAAGACGAACTGATGAAGGTGGTGGCGAAGAAGATGCCGAGCTACTACGAGGAGCGTGACTGCCATCAGCTGATTCACGATTTCTATGCGAAATATGGTGACAGTTCGAAGCCGTTCTCACGTGATGTGATGCGCATCAATGCCACGGCTGAGAAGCAGGCTGCTGTTTATCAAGTTAATAGTTTACAGTTAAAAGTTGAAAGTTCAACCCCTAATGCTCTAAATGTTCAAGGTGATGAAGTACACTATCCAGACCCGCCAGCCATGCCCACCCAGCTTCCTAAGCTGGTGGAGCATCTTATCTCCAACACGCCGGATGTATATAAGCCTGCCGTGGCACATGCCATCTTCCCGCCACTTGCCACGCATCTCTGGAACACCCGATTCCGATATATTGATAATGTAGAGCACGAAGCCACCCTTGCCACGGTGTTGCTTGCCTCTACAGGCGCAGGTAAAAGTTGCGTACAGAAACCTATCGAGTATATCATGGAGGATATCCGAAAGAGAGATGCCGAGAACCTGAAGCGTGAGAAGGAGTGGAAGGACGAGGTGGTGCGAAAGGGCGCCAACAAGGATAAGCGCAAGCGACCGGATAACCTCATCATCCAGGAGATTGACGCCGACATGACCAATCCGGCTTTCGTGATGCGTACTGCTGAGGCGCAGGGGCATTTCCTTTACACTTCGCTGAACGAGATTGACCTCTTTGATGCGCTGAAAGGTAACGGTGGTCAGCAGTTCCGCATTATGTGTCTCGCTTTTGACCCAAGTAATAAATATGGCCAGACGCGTGTAGGTTCACAAAGTGTTACCGATCGTGTTACCATCCGTTTCAATTGGAATGCATCTTCTACCATCCAGAAGGGACAGCGATATTTCTCTAAGGTGCTCACCGATGGACCTATCAGCCGAATTAATTTCTGCACCATCCCAGAGCGTGAAATCGGTGAGGAAATGCCTGTTTACGGCACCTATGATGAGGCTTACCGTGAGGGATTAAAACCTTACATCGAGAACCTCTGTCAGGCTTCGGGACTGGTGGAATGCGAAGAAGCTTTTCAGTTGGCGCTGAAGCTGAAGGAGGAGCATGCTGAGTTTTCCCGCTTGAGTCAGGACCGCACTTATGAGAACCTGAGTTTCCGTGCCAATGTGATTGGCTACCTGAAGGCTTGCGTGCTCTATGTGGCTAACGGATACAGATGGGAGCCTGAGATAGAGGAGTTTATCCGCTGGAGCGAGCAATACGACCTCTACTGCAAGATGAAGTTCTTTGGCGATGCCATCAAGCGTGCGAATGGTTCTGACGAGAAGACGAGCAAGCGTGGTCCGGCGAGCCTGCTGCAGCAGTTGCCCGATGTGTTTAGTTTTCAGCAGGCTGAGTTCCTGCGCTCGCAGTTGGGGATGAACCGCTCGGGCACGGTATCGATGTTGCGCAACTGGGTTAACCGGAACTATGTGAAGAAGATTCCGCCCCAGGGTGCCAAGGGGGATGTAATCAGTATTCAGTTGTTCAGTTTTGAAAAGCTTCGCAATCGCAAGGATGGCAAGGTAGTTAATATGTTGAATTCTTAAATTTTTTTGAGTATGGAAATAGTTGTAAAGCGCATAGCGAAACAGATGGGTTATACCATTGGTCATCTTTATTTATTGACGGATGATGAGGTGGAGCGCAGTTGGCGTTCGGGGCAGAAGATAGGCGACAAGCGCATCTTTGAGCACTCCTTTGATGTGAAGAAATTAGACAAGGAGCATTATTTCTGCGATACCTTGGAGCCTACGTGGCGCAATCTTCTGGGCATCACGCTGAAGCCCGAGGAGGAGAATGTCCGCTTCAGCAGAATATCGGGCGAGAAGGCTCGCAAGGTTCCGGGCCACACGGCTATTCCCGAGGGTACGTATCCGGTGGTAATCAGTTGGTCGCCGAGGTTCAGAAAGTGGTTGCCGCTGGTGCAGGGTGTTCCCGGTTTCCAGGGCATCCGCATACATTCCGGCAATTATCCCGATGACACCCAGGGCTGCCTGTTGGTGGGTGAGAACAAGGCGAGGGGCATGGTGGTGAATTCGCAGGCATGGCTCCGCCGCATCATCAATGCCATCACGGCAGCGGGAGAGCGAGAGGAGAGCGTCTGGATTACCATCTTGTAATTGAAAGTTTAGATTCTTATTTTCTAATTTTATTTTTTATGATGAAGAATTCTTTTGGCAGAAATGCAAAGGCGAAGTATGAGAAGATGAAGGCAGCAGATGTTGTCGTGTTTGAGAACCCGGAATTCGGAAAGGTTCGTACCTTGACGGATAAGCAGGGGGAGCCATGGTTTTGTGGCAAGGATCTCTGCGATGTGCTCGGGTATAAGAGACCGGATCATGCTGTGAGTCAGCATGTTGATGAGTTTGATGTCCTGAAACGGGACATTAAACTTTCGGGACGCTTCCGCAAGGATGGAACTCGTACAGAGCGTCTTCAACAGGTGATGTTCGTTAACGAGAGCGGCTTCTATGCCCTGCTTTTCGGTTCGAAGTTGCCGGCGGCTAGAATGTTCAAGCGCTGGGTTACCGCCGAGGTGCTGCCGCAGATTCGCAAGAATGGCTGCTATCAGCTGCAGCAGGACTTAGAAATAAAGGAGAAGCTGATAGGAGAGAAGGAGAAGCTGATTGGCGAGCAGACCCAGGATATTGCTCAGAAGCAGAAGCTGATAGGCGAAAAGGAGCAGGACATTGCCTTGAAGCAGAAGCTGATTGGCGAGCAGGATGTGGAAATCCGACGTTTGAACGACGTGGTGGGCGACCAGGTGGTGCGTCTTGTCAAGGGCAGCGAGAATATCCTCACCCTTGAGCGCCAGGTGGACGATCTCTTGCCGAAGGCGCTTTACAGCGACAATGTGCTGGATTCCATCTCCTGCTACACCACTACGCAGGTGGCGAAGGAGCTGGGCATCACTGCTCAGGAACTGAACCGTTCGCTCTGTGCCCTGCACATTCAGTATTACCAGAGCGGTCAGTATATGCTTTATGCCGAGTACGCCCACAAGGGACTGGCGAAGAGCCGCACGCATTTCAAGTCGTATATGGCGCCTGCAAGTGATGGCAGGAGCGAGAAGGTGGGCAGGGTGAATACCCACACCTATCTGGTATGGACGGAGAAGGGCCGCAAGTTTATCCACGACCTAGCCCATCGTTTCTGGGAACTCGCCGAACTGTATGAGGTGAAGAATCTCTAATCCCTTCATCCTAAAACAAGGATGAAGAAAGGAAGAAAACAATAAAAATGCCGATAGTTCTGAAACATCAGAAACTATCGGCATTTTCTATATATAATAAGGTGTATTATAAGTTGTTCAGCAAGTCGGCCTTGCCATCGTTGATCAACTTAATCACCAATTCTCCGAACAGCGTGTTCTGCCATGCAAACCATGGACGGGTGAACTTCGATGCATCATCCTTGTGGAATGACTCGTGGATGAAGCCCATGCCCGCATCCGTGTTCAGCAGCATCTTCATGCAGAAACGAATCTCGTCATCGCTCTGGGCTGTGAAACACTTCATCATGATAGACATAGGCCATGGCATGTCGTATCCGATGTGAGGACCACCGATGCCCTCGCCAGCCTTGCCACGGAAGAAACAAGGATTGTCCTCGCTCCAAACAAAACGGCGGGTGTTCTGATAGATAGGGTCGTTCATCGGAACATCACCCATATAGCCCATACCCAACAGGGATGGCACGTTGGAATCATCCATCAGAAGCTGGTTGCCGAAACCATCAACCTCGTAGGCGTAAATCTTGCCGTACTTAGGATGGTTGTAGATAGCATACTTCTGCAAGGCTGCCTGCACCTCATCAGCCAGACTGCTGCAATCCTTGGCAATCTTCAGAGCCGCATCCTTCTTTGCCGCATCCTTCTCAGCCACATGCTTCAGAATCTCGGCTGCCTTGTTCATGGATGATACTGCCATGAAATTAGAAGGAATCAGGAATGGAAGTATCGTGGCATCATCCGATGGGCGGAACATGGAGGCAATCAATCCCACTGGCTTCACCGGAGCACCGAAACCATCCCAACCGATGGTATCGAAGGCACGGTCGGAAACACGGGTAAAGTGATATGCCTTGGCTGTCACCTTGCGCTGCTGCTCGTGGAAGGTCTTCAGGATGTTCTCCACAGCCTGCATCCATACTTCGCCGAAGATGGAGTCGTCGCCAGTCACCTTCCAGTACTCGTAAGCCAGGCGGATAGGGTAGCAGAAGGAGTCAATCTCATACTTGCGCTCGAACACGTCTGGCTGCATCTTGGTGCGGTCTTTCACCCATCCGGCACCCGTAGGACCATCGTTGAAGGCATTGGCGTAGCGGTCGATGTTGATGCACTTCAGCTGGCGCAGAATCACGCCCCTCAGCATTTTCTTCAGCTTCTCGTCCTTGTTGGCGAGGGCTACGTAAGGCCAAACCTGCGCACCTGAGTCGCGGAGCCACATGGCTGGAATATCGCCTGTATATACAAATGTATCATCGTCACCATTTTCGAGCACACGGTAGTGAACGGTACTCTCCAGGGTGTTAGGATAGCAGTTGGCAAACATCCATGCCAGCTTCGGGTTCTTCTTCAGCAGTTTCTGCACTTCCTTGATCTTCTTCTCCACGGCGGTGGAGGTGAAGAGGCGGTCCTCCACTGGCGGACGCTTGGATTCGTACTTGCCATCCACTGGTGTCACCACCTTGGTATAGCGTGCGTGCACATCCACCTTGGCGTTCTCCTGAGCCATCGCAGTCATGGAGGCAAGAAGAGCCATTGCTAAAATAGTCTTTCTCATTTTCTTATCTTTTGTTAGTTAGTTCATATTATGAAAAATCTTATGGTCGGTCGGCAGGGCGCGTGCCCCACTTGGATGGCTGGCTGCCCATCTGTATTTCCAGGGTGCCGCCCTTCATGATGTCGTTATACATGATGTACGACTTGGTGTATGGCTTGCCGTTGAGCTTGATGTGCTGGATATACATGTTCTCCTTGCTGTTGTCCCTGCAGATGATGCTGAAGGTCTTGCCCTTGCCCACGTTTACCGATGCCTTGTCGAAGATAGGACTGCCGATGATGTACTTGCCGCCGGCTGGCTCTACCTGATAGAGACCCATGGATGAAAGCACATACCATGCCGACATCTGGCCTACGTCCTCGTTGCCACTCAATCCGTCGAAATCGTCCTTATACATCTCGTTCATGGTCTGGCGCAGCAGGCGGGCTCCCTTCCAAGGCTGGCCCACGTAGTTGTACATGTAGAGCACGTGATGGCTAGGCTCGTTGCCGTGGGCATACTGGCCGATGAGTCCTGAGATGTCGGGAGATGCATTGTCGCCCATGTTTCCGGTGACGATGAAGAGCGAATCGAGCTTGGTAACAAACTTCTGTTCGCTGCCGAAGAGCTTCACGAGTCCGTGTACATCGTGTGGCACCAGCCAGGTGTATTGCCATGCATTGCCCTCGGTGTAGTCGTCGTCACGATGCTCGGCAGCGAATGGGTTGAATGGGGTGCGGAACTTGCCGTCGGAACCGATGCCGCGCATGAATCCGGTTTCCTTGTCGAAGTAAGTGCTGTAAGATTTAGCTCTCTTCTCGAAATACTTGGCGTCTGCCTTCTTGCCCAGCATGTGCGCCACCTTGGCCACGCAGGCATCAGCCAGGGCATATTCCAGACCCTTTGCCACGGTTTCCTTGGTCTTCTCCTTGTCGTAAGGCAGATAGCCGTATTTCTTGAGCAGACCCAGTCCGCGGTCTTCTCTCAACGCTGACTGCTTCATTGCCTCGTAGGCACCTTCCTTATCCTGCACGTAGCCCTTCAATACCATGTCGGCAAGCACAGGGATGCCCGGGTTGCCCACCATGCAGTTGGTTTCGTTACCCATCAGATGCCATACCGGCAACTGGCCCTGCTGGCGATAGATATTGATGAAAGTGCTTGCCATGTCTGGAAGCATATCGGTATGAATCATCGTCATCAGCGGATGAGCCGCACGATAGGTATCCCAGAGCGAGAGGGTGGTGTAGTTGGTGAAGTTGCCATCGTATACCTTGCCGTCGGCACCGCGATACTGTCCGTTGACATCCGAGAATACGGATGGAGCGGTCATGGTGTGATACATCGCCGTGTAGAAGATGCGGCGTGATGCGGAATCGGTGGTCTCGATGTTCACCTTGTTCAGTTCCCTGTTCCAGGCTTCGTCGGCATCTGCCACCACCTGGCGGAAATCCCAGCCCGGAATCTCCTTCTTCAGGTTCAGCTGAGCGTTCTCGGCGCTTACAGCCGACATGCCCGTCTTCACCATCAAAGGCTTGGTAACATCTGCTGCCACAATGAGCCATCTTCCGGTGCCTAATGGCTTCACGGTGATAGGTTGCGAGAATTCGGCGAAGAAGAATGCCTTCTGGTCGTTGGCCCAACCCTTGGAGAAGCGATGGCCTGCCAGGGTGGTAGATGTAATCTTATCTACGTTGTAATCCTTTGCCGCATCCCATCCGATGCCCTGCTTCAGGTCGAGCACCAGCTGTGCCTGCTGTGCATCTGCCCCGAAAGTATAGCGCTGAAATCCGGCACGCTGGGTGGCTGTAAGCTCTACCCACACGTTAGGCTGCTGCAGTTTCACGGCGTAGTAGCCCGGGCGCACATTCTCGTTGGCATGACTGAAGAGGATTTCTTTTTGGTTAGCATCTGTCACCGGCAGGAAAGCCACGTCGCCCAGGTCGCCGATACCGGTGCCGCTGAGGTGCTGATGGCCGAATCCGATGAGCACGGAGTCGGAATGGTGATAACCGGAACACCAGTCCCAGCCACGTGAAGGCTCGGTAGGGCCCAGCTGCACATATCCGAACGGAACATTGGCTCCGAGGAATACGTGGCCGTGACCACCCGTTCCGATTCTTGGATTTACAAACTGGGTGAGATTGCTCAACTTAGCCTGTTGTGCGAAGGATGCCTGTGTGAAGCCGCCGGCTATCACGCAAGTCATCATGAATAGATTGATAAGTTTCTTTCTCATAATGTTTAAGTTGCAATAGAATGCGTTATTATCTTCTGCAAAGATAAGAAAAAAAACTGTTATCACCCAAGTTTTCCGTAAAAATCTGATGGATAAGATGGGTTTTTAGAATTAATTAATTATTCTTTATGTTTCTGCTACATTAAATGATTCTGTTTACTTATATTCAGTGAAAAATTAAACAAAACCTTGATTTTATGCCTAACTTTCGTTTTGTAATCTAATAAGTGTGGTTTGCTTACAGAATGTAATTAATCTACAAGTTGTGTTTATCTATCTGATAGTGATGTAACTTTATGAAGACAAAAAGCAAGAGAAATCTTCTTTATTCTATCAAAAAGTAGTAATTTTGCAGTCGAAATCTAGCAAAGTGATATTTGTTAGCAGGTAAAAAGATAAAAATAACCGTAAAAGAAAGGAAAAGATATTATGTGTGGAATCGTATCTATCTTCAATATTCAGGAGCAGACTCCTGAATTGCGGCAACAAGCACTTCGTATGAGCCGGAAGATCCGCCATCGCGGACCCGACTGGAGCGGCATCTATTGTGGTGGTTCCGCTATCCTGGCACATGAGCGTCTGAGCATCGTTGACCCAGAAAGTGGTTGCCAACCTTTGTTTGCACCAGATAAGAAACAGGTGCTTGCCGTGAACGGTGAGATTTACAATCATCAGGACATCCGTACCCGCTTTGCCGGTAAATACCAGTATCAGACGGGTTCCGACTGCGAGGTAATTCTTTCTCTCTATCGTGAGATGCGAGCAGATTCCGACTTTGATACCTTAATATATAAAGGTGAGGATGCGCTCCACGCCCGTATCACTAAGATGCTCGAAGAGCTGAACGGCATCTTTGCCTTCGCCCTTTACGATGCCGAGCGTGATGAGTTCCTCATCGCCCGCGACCCTATCGGCGTAATTCCTCTTTATATTGGTTATGATAAGGATGGAAAAGTGCTGGTAGCAAGCGAGTTGAAGGCTCTGGAAGGTCAGTGCGACCACTACGAGCCATTCCTCCCAGGTCATTATTATTACAGCAAGAACCCAGGCATGAAGCGCTACTATACCCGTGATTGGTTTGAGTATGCCGCCATGCAGAAGAAATATCAGATTGATGATAAGAAGAAGGCTGAAGCCCAGCTGAAGGATGCGGAACCTCAGGAAGAGGCTGCCGTGAAGGAAATTCACGATGCCCTGGAGGCTTCTGTTAAGCGCCAGCTGATGAGCGATGTACCTTACGGCGTATTGCTGAGCGGTGGTCTTGATTCATCTGTCATCTCTGCCATAGCCGAGAAATATTCTTCTACCCGTGTGGAGAACGGTGGCGAAACCAAGGCCTACTGGCCACGTCTGCACTCCTTCGCCGTGGGCTTGAAGGGTGCGCCTGATTTGGCAAAGGCACGACTGGTAGCCGAGCACATCGGAACCGTGCATCATGAAATCAACTACACCATCCAGGAGGGTCTGGATGCCATCCGTGATGTCATCTACTTCATCGAGACCTACGATGTAACCACCGTGCGTGCCTCTACCCCGATGTATCTGCTGGCGAGAGTGATTCGCAGCATGGGTATCAAGATGGTGCTTTCGGGCGAGGGTGCCGACGAGGTGTTCGGAGGCTATCTCTACTTCCACAAGGCACCGGACGCCAAGGCTTTCCACGAGGAAACCGTGCGCAAGCTCGGTAAACTCTATCTCTACGATTGCTTGAGAGCCAACAAGAGTCTGGCTGCATGGGGCATCGAGGGCCGTGTGCCTTTCCTTGACAAGGAGTTCCTGGATGTAGCCATGGGCATGAACCCTGTGCTGAAGATGTGTCCGGATAAGACCATCGAGAAGAAGGTGGTTCGTGAGGCTTTCGCCGATCTGCTTCCTGAAGAAGTGGCATGGCGCCAGAAGGAGCAGTTCTCCGATGGCGTGGGCTATTCATGGATTGATACCCTGAAGCAGATTACGGCTTCTGCCGTTAGCGATGAGCAGATGGCGCATGCTGCCGAGCGATTCCCTATCAATCCTCCTCAGAACAAGGAGGAGTATTATTATCGCTCTATCTTCGCCGAGCATTTCCCAAGCGACAGCGCTGCCAAGAGCGTGCCTAGCGTTCCTAGCGTGGCATGTTCTACAGCCGAAGCCCTTGCCTGGGATGCCTCATTCAAGAACCAGAACGACCCTAGTGGAAGAGCCGTGGCGGGTGTTCATGAACAGGCGTATAAATAGTCAACATAAAATGATGATATATAGATAGTTATAAATAACCGATATAAAACGAACAAGAAATGGAAAAAGGATTGTACAGTTCAGCCTATGAGCACGATGCGTGTGGCGTAGGTATGGTGGTGAATATCCACGGTAACAAGAGTCATGAGCTGGTCGATAACGCCTTGAAGGTACTCGAAAACATGCGCCATCGTGGTGCAGAGGGTGCTGATAACAAGACGGGTGACGGTGCCGGTATCATGCTCCAGATTCCACATGAGTTTATTCTTCTTCAGGGTATCCCTGTGCCTGAGAAGGGAAAATACGGAACGGGTCTCGTCTTCTTGCCTAAGGATGAGAAGAAACAGCAGGACATCCTCTCTATCATGATCGAGGAAATTGAGCGCGAGGGATTGCAGCTGATGCACCTGCGCAATGTGCCTACCAACCCTGACTGTCTGGGTGAAGCTGCATTGAGCAACGAGCCTGCCATCAAACAGGTGTTCATCACAGGCGTTACAGATGATAAGGTGCCTGTCTTCGAGCGCACCCTCTATCTCATCCGCAAGCGCATCGAGAAACGAATCAGTGATTCTGATTTCTATATCTGTTCGTTGTCTAATTCGAACATCGTATATAAGGGTATGTTGAGCAGCCTTCAGTTGCGTCAATATTATCCTGACTTGACCAATAATTATTTTACAAGCGGTTTGGCATTGGTTCACTCCCGCTTCTCTACCAACACCTTCCCAACATGGAGTCTGGCTCAGCCATTCCGTCTCCTTGCCCACAATGGTGAGATCAACACCATCCGTGGCAACCGTGCCTGGATGAAGGCTCGCGAGAGTGTGTTGAGCAGTGAGGCTCTGGGCGATATCCGTGAGATTTCTCCTATCGTTCAGCCTGATATGAGTGACTCGGCAAGTCTCGACAATGTATTCGAGTTCTTCGTGATGAGCGGTTTGTCATTGCCTCACGCCATGGCTGTCATGGTGCCTGAGAGCTTCAACGACAAGAACCCTATCTCTGAGGATTTGAAGGCTTTCTATGAGTATCACTCTATCCTGATGGAGCCATGGGATGGTCCTGCCGCTCTGCTCTTCAGCGATGGCCGCTATGCCGGTGGTATGCTCGATAGAAATGGTCTGCGCCCTGCACGCTATACCATCACCAAGAACGATATGATGGTTGTGGCTTCTGAGGTGGGTGTGATGGATTTCGACCCAACCGAGATTGCCGAGAAGGGACGCTTGCAGCCTGGTAAGATTCTCCTGATTGATACCCAGGAAGGTAAAATCTACTATGATGGCGAAATCAAGGAGCGCCTGGCTGAGGCTCATCCTTACCGCCAGTGGCTGAACACCAACCGTATTGAGCTGGAAAAGTTGCGCAGCGGACGTAAGGTGGAAAACGCTGTGGAAAACCTCACTCGCAAGGAATTGGAGTTTGGTTTTGGTGAGGAAGACATCGACGGTACCATCATTCCGATGGCTACCAAGGGTCAGGAGCCTACAGCATCCATGGGTAATGATACTCCGCTTGCCGTGCTTTCAGACCAGCCACAGATCTTCTTCAACTACTTCCGTCAGCAGTTTGCTCAGGTTACCAACCCAGCCATCGACTCCATCCGTGAGAACCTCGTGATGAGTCTTACCGAGTATATCGGTAGAGTAGGTTCCGGCATTCTGAACCCAGACGAAAGCAACTGCAAGATGGTTCGTCTGCCTCATCCTATCCTGACTAATACCCAGCTGGATATCCTTCAGAATATCCGCTACAAGGGATTCAATACAGTAAAACTCCACATGCTCTTCGAAACCGTCAAGGGCGAAGAAGGACTGCATGAGGCTCTGGATGAACTCTGCAAGGAGGCTGCCAAGAGCGTGGATGATGGCTATAACTACATCATCTTGAGCGACCGTGGCGTGGATGAGACCCATGCCGCCATTCCATCTCTGCTCGCTGTGAGCGCCGTACATCATTATCTGATTGATGCCGGCAAGCGTGTGCAGACTGCCCTCATCGTTGAGAGCGGTGAGATTCGTGAGGTAATGCACGCAGCCCTGTTGCTGGGTTACGGTGCATCAGCCCTCTGTCCATACTTGACATACGCCATCCTCGACGACCTGGTAAAGAAGGGTAAGATTCAGGAGGATTACCATACAGCCGAGCAGAACTACATCAAGGCTGTGAAGAAGGGCTTGTTCAAGATTATGGCTAAGATGGGTATCTCTACCATCCGAAGCTATCGTGGTGCCAAGATCTTCGAGAGCATCGGTTTGAGCGAAAGCCTCCTGAAGAGCTACTTCGGAACAGAGGTGAGCACCATCGGCGGTATCGGACTCGAGACCATCGCCCGTGATGCCATCCGCCTGCACGACAAGGCTTTCGAGACCAAGAAGCTCGACTTCCTGCCAAGCATGGGACAGTTCCACTACCGCAAGGACGGTATCAAGCACGCTTGGAACCCAGAGACCATCGCCACCCTGCAGCTCGCAACCCGCAAGGGCGATTACGATCTCTTCAAGAAATATACACATCTCGTTGACGATAAGCAGGAGCCTATCTTCATCCGCGACTTCTTCGGTTTCCGCAAGAATCCTATCTCTATAGATAAGGTGGAGCCGGTAGAGGAAATCGTGAAGCACTTCGTTACCGGTGCGATGAGTTTCGGTGCCCTCTCCAAGGAGGCTCACGAGGCAATGGCACTCGCCATGAACGCCCTGGGCGCTCGAAGCAATACCGGTGAGGGTGGTGAGGATAACGAGCGATTTCATTCTACACAGGATGGCATCAGCCTCTCAAGCAAGACCAAGCAGGTGGCTTCCGGTCGATTCGGTGTGACAACAGAATATTTGGTAAATGCAGAGGAAATCCAGATCAAGGTGGCACAGGGTGCTAAACCGGGTGAGGGTGGTCAGTTGCCTGGCTTCAAGGTCAACGAGGTCATCGCCAAGACCCGTCACTCTATCCCTGGCATCAGCCTGATTTCTCCTCCACCTCATCACGATATCTACAGTATCGAGGATTTGGCTCAGCTCATCTTCGACCTCAAGAATGTGAACCCTAAGGCGGCTATCTCTGTAAAACTGGTAGCTGAGAGTGGTGTGGGTACCATCGCTGCCGGTGTGGCTAAGGCAAAGGCCGACCTCATCGTCATCTCGGGTGCTGAGGGTGGTACAGGTGCCAGCCCTGCATCCAGCATGCGTTTCGCAGGTATCTCTCCAGAAATCGGACTTTCTGAGACCCAGCAGACTTTGGTAAAGAACGGTCTTCGCGGACAGGTTCGCCTGCAGGTAGATGGTCAGTTGAAGAGCGGTAGAGACATCATCCTGATGGCTTTGCTCGGTGCTGAGGAATTCAGTTTCGGTACTGCCGCCCTCATCGTTTTGGGTTGTGTCATGATGCGTAAGTGTAACCTGAATACCTGTCCTATGGGTGTTGCCACACAGGATCCTAAGCTCCGTGCGCACTTCCGTGGCAGCTACAAGTATCTTATCAACTACTTCCGCTTCCTCGCCGAGGAGGTTCGTGAGTATCTGGCTGAGATGGGTTACACCTCATTGAACGATATCATCGGTCATACCGAGCTCATCGTCCGCAAGAAGGATGAGGAGATTGTTCCTACCGAGGGTGCTGATGCTGTAGAGCCAGAGGTGGCTAAGAGCATCAAGGAGAAGGCCGACTTGCTCGATTTCTCCCGTCTCTTGCATCGTGAGACAGGTCATTGCTCGCTCTATCATACTACAGAGCAGATTCATGACCTCGACAATGTACTCGACCAGCAGTTGATTCGTGGTGCCCAGCGTGCCATCGAGAATCAGGAAGAGGTGAACCTCGACTTCGCCATCAAGAATACCGACCGTGCCGCCGGTGCCATGCTGAGCGGTATGATTGCCGGGAAATATGGTGAGGCGGGTCTTCCTGACAAGACCGTGAATGTGAAGTTCAAGGGTTCAGCAGGTCAGAGCTTCGGTGCCTTCCTGGTGAAGGGAGTGGATTTCAAGCTCGAAGGTGAGACCAATGACTATTTCGCCAAGGGACTTTCAGGAGGTCGTATTTCCATCCTTCCTCCTATCCGCAGCAACTTCTCTGCCGAGGATAACATCATCGCCGGTAACACCGGATTGTATGGTGCCACAAGCGGTGAGTTGTATATCAATGGTAAGGTAGGCGAGCGTTTCGGTGTTCGTAACTCCGGTGCCATCGCCGTGATTGAGGGTGCTGGCGACCACTGCTGCGAGTATATGACGGGCGGTAGAGTAGTAGTGCTCGGTGAAACCGGCCGTAACTTTGCCGCTGGTATGAGTGGTGGTGTTGCCTACGTATGGGATAAGAACCACAACTTCGATTACTTCTGTAACATGGATATGGTGGAGATCAACCTCGTGGAGGACAGCACCTATCGCAAGGAGTTGCACGAGCTGATCCGTCAGCATTATCTCTACACCGGCAGTAAGCTCGCCCGTACCATGCTCGATGACTGGAACCACTACGTAGAGGATTTCATCCAGGTAGTGCCAATCGAGTACAAGCGAGTTCTCCAGGAGGAGCAGGTAAAGAAGTTGCAGCAGAAGATTGCGGATATGCAGCGAGATTACTAATTTTAAAATTAGAAAAAAGATGGGAAATCCAAAAGCATTTTTGACTATACCTCGCAAGGAAGCAGGTTATAGACCAATTCACGATAGAATCCTCGATTTCAGCGAGGTAGAACAGACATTGAATAGCAACGACCGCCGACAGCAGGCTTCCCGTTGCATGGATTGTGGCGTGCCTTTCTGCCACTGGGCTTGTCCGCTGGGCAACAAGGCACCGGAGTGGAACGATGCCCTCTACAAGGGCGACTGGGAGCAGGCTTACCGCCTTCTCAATTCCACCAACGACTTCCCTGAGTTCACAGGACGCATCTGTCCTGCACTCTGCGAGAAGGCGTGTGTATTGAATCTCATGGATCATGAACCAACCACCAACCGTGAGGATGAGTGTGCCATCGTGGAGCACGCCTTCTCTGAGGACTATGTTCATGTTGAGATTCCTGAGCGTAATGGCAAGACAGTGGCTGTCATCGGTGCCGGTCCTGCGGGACTGGTAGCTGCCAACCAGTTGAACCACAAGGGATATAAGGTAACAGTGTTCGAGGCACGTGAGAATGCCGGTGGCCTGTTGCGTTATGGTATTCCAAACTTCAAGCTCAACAAGAGCATCATCGACCGCCGTCTCCGTCTTCTCGAAGAGGAGGGCATTGAGTTCAGATACAACCAGCATATTGACGTTACCAAGTTGCCGGAAGGCTTTGATGCATACGTGGTATCTACCGGTACACCGACAGCCCGCGACCTGAAGATTCCTGGAAGAGAGCTGAAGGGTGTTTATTTCGCCCTCGAACTGCTTTCTCAGCAGAACCGTATCCTCGCCGGCATGGAGTTCTCCAAGGATGAACGTGTCAACTGCAAGGGCAAGGATGTATTGGTAATCGGTGGTGGTGATACAGGTTCCGACTGCATCGGTACCGCTCATCGCCAGGGTTGCAAGAGCGTGACCCAGATTGAAATCATGCCTAAGCCAGTGGAAGGCCCAGAGGACCCTAAGAATCCTTGGCCAAACTGGCCTCGCACCCTGAAGACCACCTCCAGTCATGAGGAAGGCTGTACCCGCCGCTGGAACATCAACTCATTGGAGTTCCTCGGCAATAACGGCAAGCTGACTGGTGTGAAGGTTCAGCCTATCGACTGGAAGCCAAACCCAGAGGGCGGTCGTCCATTGATGGTGCCAGCAGGTGAGCCAGAGATTATCAAGGCTGAGGCTGTATTCCTGGCAATGGGCTTTCTGAAGCCACAGCAGCCTGAGTTTGCCGAGAATGTATTCGTGGCAGGCGATGCCGCCAGCGGAGCATCTCTGGTGGTTCGTGCGATGGCAAGCGGCAGAAAGATTGCAGCCCAGGTTGATAAGTACCTGAGCAAGTAAAAATCGGTTATTTTTAACTATAAGTGCAGGGAGGTTAATCTCAGTGATGAGGTTTTCCTCCCTTTTTCGTTAAAACTCCCCATTCTCCCCTCAAGAATTTGGTAATCTCAAATAAAAAGTGTAAATTTGCACTCAATATTTCAACTAATAATAATTAAACTAGCAAATCAGCAGAAAATGAAAAAGAAATTATCAGTTGTTCTCCTGGCGTTGGCAGCCTTTATGCCAATGACCGCACAGAATTTAGTAAAGGGCGATTATGGTTATCTCTACTGTCACATGAGCGACAAGGGAGAGTGGACCGCCTACGCCGTATCACGTGATGGCTACAACTATCAGGACATCAACGATGGCAAGCCAATCTTCGACCCGGAAGAGCACGCCCGCATCGAAGGCGGTACCCGCGATGCCTACATCACACGCATGCACAATGGCAAGGGGTACATCATGGTTACCACCGATATGTGCGTTCGTAAGAGCCGCAAGTGGGATAACTACGGCATCGACCTCCTGAAGAGCAAGGACCTGAAAAACTGGACCAGCGTTACCTTCGATTATCGCAAGGGTATGCAGAACTTCTGCGATGCTGCCACAGCCAAGTCTCCATACAAGGACTGGAGCACCATCAACCGTGTGTGGGCGCCTCAGATCTTCTGGGATCCTGACTACCGTTGGGAAAACGGCGAGAAAGGCGGATACATGATCTACTATTCCATGCTCAACCGTGCAGAGGAGAAGTACGACCGCATGTACTACAGCTATGCCGACAAGACCTTCACCAAGCTCACCACACCCAAGCTGCTCTTCGACTGGGGCTATGCTACCATCGATGCCGACATCAACTTCCTGAAGAGCGATGGCCTCTACCACATGCTCATCAAGAAAGAGGGTGGAAAACCGGGCATCTACACTGCCACCAGCAAGTATCTGAACCATGGCTGGGGCGAGCCTGTAGAGAATGATTATGTAAGCTTCGAGGGCCGCAAGAACTGCGAGGGTAGCTCTGCCTTCCAGCTCATCGGTGATGATACCTGGCGCGTGGCATACATCCAGTATCACGATAATCCGAAGCACTATCGCATCTGCAAGGCAGACAAGTATCTCCGCAATTTCTCCGACCCTGTGGATATCAAGGGCGTAACCGGTCCCCAGCACGGCAGTTTCATGCGAATCACCAAGAAGGAGTACAATAGTCTCCTAAAATGGGATAAGGAATTAAAAAAGTGGCATCAGTAATAAAAAAACGCTAGAGTTTACCATCTGGAAACTCTAGCGTTTTTATGTTTTATTGATATGATTCTTTACGTTTAAAAACTGATTCTACGGCTTAATCTCAACTCCAATACAGGATAAACCTTGAATGCCTTGAAGAACTTCACATAGTCGCCCACCTTGCCAGGAATATTGGATATATCCTTTGCCAGGTTTACACCAGGTTCTATCTGTTCGTTCTTGATGGCTTCTGTATAGTCCTCGTTTGGCGAGAAGGTTACCTTGTAGATGTCATTGGTTATGATTCTTGGCGTTCCACCCCAGAACAGAATACCGGCATCAAACGAGATATGGTAGATATCATTGTTCTTGAGGAGGCGTCCTCCATAGCCAAAACCGAGATATGGCTTGAAATTGTTCACATGGATGGTGGCTGATACATTGTTGTTGGCATCAGGCTCCAGGCGGAAGATAGAACCGTCTTTTCGCTCACCAAGGTGTACACCCATTCTGCCATAGCTCATAAACTTATCGTATAACTCCTTGCCGGCATAGAGATACTGGTCGCCCATTTGCATGTAAGGGATAAAGTTCTCGTATGATGCTTTTACGCGCTCATAGAGGTTGTTGTACATGCTCACAGCTACCAGCGAAGTTCCGTCATAGATGGCATTCTCTGCCTTGGCTATCTTGGATGGTCCCCAATAGAAACCTGTAGTGATATGCCAATTCTTGTTTCTGAAAGGATGGACGTCTACCAGCAACTTGAAGTTGTTCATCGTTGGTGTTCCCACCATGTCGATATTATTATCAACTCGGGTTCCAGTATATTCTTCCAGCATGTCTGCCAGCTTATTGAACTTGGCCGCTTCTTCTTCGTCAGACATCCTTTCGTCGCCCACTTGTACACCGAAGTTCATTGTTACATGTGTACGGGGCATCCATGAATAACCGGTACGCAGGGTAACCACGTTGCTTAGAGGTACGGCTACGTCGATACCTATACCTGTTGTACCTGTTGTGATAGAGGCGTCTATGTTCTTGATCCATTTCTCTGCAGATTGCTCCTTGCCAAGGTTCTCTGCCTGCTGCGCCATTGTCGTCAAAGATGGCAGTAAACTTACTGCCAGGGCTATCATATATTTCTTCATAAATTGTCGATTACATTTGAATGTGGGTGCAAAGGTACGCAAAAAGCCCCAAAATGGCAAGTATTTGGGGCTTTTTTATTCCTTAAAGAGCTATTTTTTTGCCATTGATGATGTAAATTCCCTTTGGAAGGTCGCCTATCGTCTCTGCATTTTTCTTTACTAGCACACCGGTCAGTGTGTAGACTGTGTATGTGGTCTTACCTGGGGTAGCACTGAGGGTGGAAATTCCGGTAGCATACTCTGCCTCTGTCATCAGGGTTATCTCCTTGGGTGCCTTGCTTGAAACTGGTAGGTAACAGCTGTTGGCAGGAATTGCCAACGAGGTGAGATGCTCTCCGTTTGCTTCTTCTTTCAGAATTACGGTAGGGAGTAAATCGGTGGATGTGGTCAATGCCAGTTTACCTGCTGAATTCAGTGTAAGCGTGCGCATCTTTGTAGCGTCAAACTTCACTGCGTTGTATTTGCCGCTCCATCTGTTGCCGATGCTGAAATATACTCCCACCAGTTTGTTGTCGCTAGGAGCCGCTACGCTGCTTACTACAGGAGTAATCTGGTTCTTGCTGACATCAGTTGAATTGCATTCTATGATCACTGGGGTCTTGGCTGGAACTGTGCCTGTTATCTCTTTGTAGGCTACATTACCTCTCCATTCGTCTATCTTGGTGATGTAGTATGCCTTCATGCCCTGTCCCAAGGTGTAGGCGAAACTTGTAAAGAAAGCTGCGTAATGCTTATTGCCTACGGTGAGGGTTGGCTTCACGCCCAGGTAGTTGTCGCTATTGTTGACTGGAGTCACACTCCAGTTGCTCTGATTACCTGTGGTAACCACCCAGCTCTTGTCCTTCGAACTGTTTTTATCTGCCAATAATGCTCTTTGACCTTTGAGCTCTTGCCATGCTGCATAATATTTACCTCTTGGAGTGATGTTGATATAGTAATCAATCATCTCCTTGATGCTGGTACCTTGAGCCTGAATATTGTAGCTCTCTCCACCCTTTGAATCCAGATAGAAGATACTTCCTGGATCACAGGAAATCTCATCCCAGAGAGCGTTGGTAACAAGTGAGCTGCAGTCGGCTGTGGTACTGTTGTAGTCGATACCTGCGCTTTCGTTGTCACACAATGTCATCCATCTGGCTGAGCTTGCATTCTTCACTCTGTAGAAACCACTGCCCTTAATCTGGGCTTGGGCACTGAGCAAAACTGAACTTGCCAGCAGAAGCATAAAAAAAATCTTTTTCATTCTTGTTTTCGTTCTTAAAGTTAAAAAATAACCGGCCTCCATTGCTTACATGGTAAGTATGAAGACCGGTTATATTAATTCTTATAATTGATTATCTGATAGCTAATTTACTTAGCAATACAGATAGTAACACGGTTCATATCGTTCTCCTCGAATGGCTGAACGCGTGAACCCATTGACTTCTTGATCATGCGGTTCTTTGCAACACCCTTAGCTGCGAGTGTGTTGTAAACTGTCTGAGCACGGCGAGCGGCAATCTTATCGTTGAATGCAGCGCTACCTGTACCCTTGTCAGCATAACCTGTCAAAGTGATCTTTGCATCTGGATTCTCCTTCATGAAGGTAACAATCTCAGCAATCTTTGTAGTCTGTGACTTTGCGATGTTTGAGTTACCGATTGGGAAGAAGATATCACGACGGAAGTTCTCATCTACAGCCTCCTGCTTGGTCTCTGTCTTAGGAGCTGGTGCTGGAGCTGGCTTCTCGATGATACGCTCGATGATCTTCTCTACTGGCTTTGGAGCAGGAATTACCTTAGTGCTGTGAGTCTGACCAAGGGCAATCTTTGCACCTACCAATGCGTTGAAGTACCAGTCTGGGTTACCAGCCTTCTTTGAGTTGTACTTGTCGCTCAATGTGTTAGCTGAAAGCTCAACGCCCAACTTAACGCGATCGCTTACGCGGAAGTCTACGTTAGCACCTACACGTGCAACGAAGCGAGCCTTTGTACCGTCCCAAAGATTCTCCAATGGCATAGCTGTCTTGTCATAACCTTCGAGGTTCTTGCTACCTGGAGTAGCCAAGATGGCAGCCTGTGCGTCTGCTGCCTCGTCATTACCCCAAGCGATGTTGGCACCGATACCACCGAATACGCCTACCTCTACCAAACGGTTTGGATTGTACTCGCAGAAGAGGTTTGTGAGGTTGAATGTTGCGTCAACCATAGGGGCGATATAGTTCCACTTCCACTTGTATGTTGTAGTAGCGCCATCAGAAATAACCTTCTGACCTGCCTTGCTCTGCCATGCATTAAGAGAAAAACGGGCACCAACAACCTTGTTGAAGTTGTAACCTACACCAAGCTGAGCGTTTGGTGACAACAATTTACCGAAACCAACCTCACCCAAAGTGTACTGACCACCAATCTGGGCCTGTACATACCAGTGTGGATTGAAGACATTTACAGTCTTATCAGCTTCCTGGGCTGATGCACTGATGCAACCCATAGCTACTACACCTGACAGTAATATATTCTTGATTTTCATAATCTTACCTAATTAATTTAATTGCCTATTAATCGAATGTTTAATTACTTAACTGTAACGTAGAAGTTCTTCTCTACTACCTTGCCAGAGTAATCGATAGCCTTGTAAACGATAGTATAGTTACCTGCCTTAGAAGCATTGAATACTACCTTCTGGATCTCGCCGTTGAATGGAGCCTTTGTTGCCTTACCGTTAACCAAGATCTCTGCACCTGCCTCCTTCACATACAACTGCTTCTTGTAAGCTGGAGCCAAAAGCTCTGCTGTGTAAGTTGTTGCTACCAATGGAGTAGCACCTACACCTACGAAGCTGGTTGCGAAGCGGTGACCTGTGCTTACGAAGCCCCAGTTGCCATTGCTTGACTTGAACAGCATTGCTGGCTGCAAGAACTTGTTGGCATTATGGATTATGCCTTCAATCTTCTTAATCAGGTTGTTGACTGTAGGAACAACAGCATCATACTTGCCTGCGAATGTATTAGCCCAATCGATAGCAGTCTTTACAGGACCAAGTGTTGTTGACAAGTTTGAGTTCAGGTCTGCGATGAGCTCCTTCATGGTATCATCCTTTACCTTAATCTCATAGATATATGTAGTCAAAGTTGTAGAACCAGACTCACCATTTACTTCAATAGAGATATCCTCGGTAGCTACTTCCTCGCTTACGATATAAGCGTTCTTGATAGTGTTGAGCTTCTTGTTGTCTGAAATCTGGATGAAGTCGAGATCATTGCCGTTTTTAACTACCCTTACACCAGGAATAGCCACTACTGTAGCTACCTCAATGGTCTTGCCTGTTGATGGATCGATGATGTTGTTGAAGTCGATACCATTGATACCATTCAACTTCTCCTTCATACCTGTAGGGAACATGAAGCGGTCGAGGCTCAAATTGTCGAGCTTGCTGTTATTAGCCAAGAAATTGAAACTCAAAGGCTTAACTGCAAAGGCAGCCAAGTTGATCTTTGATGTAACAACCTTATCTACTTCCTTGCCAGTCTCATCCTTCTGCTTCCAAGAAGCCTGGATTCCGTATGCTGTCAACTTATTATTGATGTTGCTATACAAAGCTGTTGCAAGACCAGACAAGTTCAAGTTGGTTGAGTTAGGGTGCTGCAACTTAGCGAGTACGTTCTTGGCAGCTTCCTTCAACTGACCCTTGTTCAATTCCAAACCGTCGTTCTGAGGATCTGTGCACTCTACAGGGATAGCGTAGAAGCCATTAGCTGATGTTGCACGTGAGATACCATACTTCAGAACCTTGTCTGTGATAACAGGTGCGCCCAACTTGAAGCCTGGAGCGTCATTACCCTGGCTGTCTACCAATCTGAATGTGATAGCAGATGGATCAACATTAGCAGGATTGATGTTGATGTAGATGTTGCCAGCGTCAGTCTTGATAATCTTGCCACCTTCTACACCGAATTCCTCGTCACCTGTAGATGGAGCACCCCAATATGCAGAAAGGATATTTGCCTGTGCACCCAAGAATGCTGCATTCTCATAACCTGTAACAGGGCAGTCTGTAGCCTGAATCTCAATGCCAGTAACACCCTTGTTCAAGATGTCAGCAATAGCGCTCTTGAGGTTGGCAACGTCCTTAACAATATTGTCAAGCTGGCCTTGCATTGTGCTCAATTGACCATTGATTCCATAGATTGCTTCTCCCAAAGTGTTAATATCCTCATCTAGGGTACCCAACTTACGGTTGAGTTCGTCGGTAAGGGAATCAAGTCTATCCTTCAACTCATCTGCCTTGTTGTTAGCATTATTAACATCCGTTCTGAGACCAGCAATATCTTGAATTGCCTGATCCAACTCCTGAAGTTTGTCAGGAAGACTGCCAGTAATACCATTTACTGTTGCCTTTAATTCTTCCAATTCAGTCTTATCAGCCTTGCCATTAAGAGTACCAATAGACTCCTGGAGACGAGTGTTGAGCTGTGAGTACTGTTGAGTTAAATTATCAGTTGTTCCTGTCAATCTTTCAATTGCAGCCGTGTTAGCTGCTACTTGAACTTCGAGAGCAGCAATCTTCTGCTTATTGGTCTCCACGTCGCCATTCTTCAGTTCATTAATTTTGTCCTGCAAAAGCTGGTCTGCAGTTTTCAAAGCATCAATCTGCTTGGTAACAGCATCAGCGATAGAAATGCTAGTGTTGTAAGCAGCGTCGCTTTCGTGATCTGTACAAGACACAAAAGTGCTTGCTCCACCCATCAAGAGGGCAGAGAAGAGCAAAATACTAGTTAATTGTCTTTTCATTTTTATAAAAAATTTAATTAAACTTATGTTGTCTAACTCTAACAAGTCATCCATGACCACTGACAAGATAGCATTCTGTTGCATTGTTGTGTTAGGTCACGCTTTGACTTTTAATTCTTAGCCTTTGTTTTTATTCCTTTATTTATTACCAAATGTATATATACGGCTGCAAAGTTATAGCTTTTTTTTCAAATAGAAAGATTTTCAAGCATTTAAATGCGAAAAAAGCACTGATTTTTATCTTTTTTAAGCATTCTTCCCCTCAATTTCCGCTGTTTTCCTTCAAGTTAACAAAAGTTGGGTAAAAATATCTTTCTTGACATTTGATGTATATCAGTTCGTCTCTCGTCTAGTCCAGTTTTTCTTCTCCCTATACCTTATTTATATATTCAAGTTTCGCAAGTAACCTCATTTATATATTCAAGTTTCGCAAGTAACCTCCGGTCCCCGAAGGGGGCCAACTTTCAATAACCGCTGGTGGAATGACCGAAGGTCATGGAACCTGCGGACAACCAATAGTAGGGAGAAAGCGTCCCCAAAGGGGGCGAACCACATCCAGTCTTGCTCCTGTTCGCCCCCTTCGGGGACGATAAGAGAGTATCTGTCACTATCCGCAGGTTCCATTCCCTTCGGTCATTCCACCCGCGGTTATTCACATTCGCCCCCTTCGGGGACGGTAGAATGCTACTTGCGAAACTTCAGTTTATATATAAAGCCCCAAAAACAGGCATTAAGCATGGGAAAATTTTCCCTTAAGGAAACTTGAAGTTTCAGTTAAGGAGACGTAG
>OGNX01000109.1_pt1 | contig 25991 bp, 25 predicted proteins | sample 1573641 | NCBI WGS metagenome assembly OGNX01 (sample SAMEA2581981, study PRJEB24529) | metagenome | biome: Human gut stool | place: China | collected 2011
GTTACGCCATCGACTCTAGAAAGTTGCAGAAGGAATTGGGTTGGGAGCCATCTCTCCAGTTTGAAGAGGGTATCGAGGAGACCGTAAAATGGTATCTTGAGAATCAGGAATGGATGGATCATGTTACTTCTGGGGAGTATCAGAAGTATTATGATGAAATGTATCAAAACAAGTAGGAAAAATAATATATGAGCATGGATAAACAACTAAACGATACAGCATCTTTAAAAGTGAGGAACACAAACATAGAAGTCTTTCGCCTTTTATTGATGCTATCAATATTCTGTTGGCATATATTGATGCATGGAGCGGGATTAAAAAATATGTCGGATGGTTATGTAAATGATTTTGTTTATAAGGCTTTCTTGTGTGCTTTTTTTGCACCTGCTACCTATTGCTTTATGTTCGTATCAGGTTTTTATGGAATTAATTTTTCGTTGTCAAAACTAGGAAAACTGGAACTCTCATTAATAATTGTTTCTCTTCTATGTAGTTTTATCGTATATTTTCTGGGGGGGCAACCTCTAAGAATTTACTTAGGAAGTTTATTCCCTATTAGTTCTTGTCGTTGGTGGTTTATAACTTATTATGTGATAATTTATCTTTTGTCTCCTATAATAAATAAAGGAATTTCTATTATTAACAACAAACAGTTTACATATCTATTGTGTGGACTGATTATTTATAATACTTTATCAATAGTCAGATTGTTAGATAATGGAGGAAGCAATTTCTTAGGATTATTAACTATATTTTTAATTGCTAGATATTTTAAAATATATAGTATTCTGTTGAGCAAAAAGATAGTAGTATTAATATATCTATTTTCAGGTTTACTGCTGACTTTGTTATTAGTCTTGGCAAATAGTTATTGTCCGGTTCTTACATTTAAGTTACTTAACTATAATACACCATTGATTATGCTTATGGCAATAAGCTCTTCTCTGTTTTTTATAAAATTAAAGCCGTTATATAATAAGAAGATTAATATAATATTAAGTTCATGTTTGTATATCTATTTGTTTACGGATGGATTAGGGGTACTTTTTTATAAATTTGTGCAATCTTGTTTTATAAATAGCTATTTAATGGGAGTTGCAGTAGTTGTGATGTCTATAATAGTTTGTTTATTAATGGGATTGTTTATTGATAGGCTATCTGAAGTGCTTTTAAGAAGAATTGGAAAAAGTATGTTTTGGCAAAATATGTCACGTGTATTCGTCTAAAAGAACTTTATGATACCCTGCAATGTTATAAAAAAAATTACTGATATTTATGTTTGTTATTCGAAAACAACATAAGCAACCTAGACTTAAAAGAGCTTTATTTTATGTTCATTAAAGTATTTTGATATGAGTCCGAAAAAAATAAAAGATAAATGGCAAGTATAAAGAAAAACTTTTTATATAGTAGTATATTAACTACAGCGAATTATTTATTTCCCTTCTTGACATATCCATATGTCGCAAGAGTATTGGGAGTTACTAATGTTGGTATTTGTAATTTTGTTGATAGTATAATCAACTATTTTATAATATTTTCAATGCTTGGTATTGGAACTGTAGGAATAAGAGAAATTGCTAAATACAAAAATAATCCCACAAAATTAAATGAAGCTTTTAGCGGACTATTTCTTATTAATTTTATTTCTACTTTTATAGTGCTATTAGTTTTGATTTTTTCAATTGAATTAGTTCCTAAGCTTAATGAGCATCGAGAACTAATGTATTTTGGAGCATTGAAACTTGTTTTTAATTTTTTGTTAATAGAATGGTTTTATAAAGGACTTGAAGATTTCAAATATATTACGGTTAGAACAATTATTGTAAAATGTATATATGTTATTTCCGTATTTGTATTTATTCATAATGCAGATGATTATGTCATTTACTATATCCTCATGACATTGATGATAGTAGTTAATGCTTTATTAAATATTATCCACGCTAGGAAATGGATTTGTTTTTCGTTTAAAGGGATAATAATAAAGCCTTACTTAAAATCATTCTTTATTTTGGGATTTTATATGTTATTAACTTCAATGTACACTTCTTTTAATGTTGCCTATCTTGGCTTTAAGGGTGGTGAAACAGAGGTTGGTTATTATACAACAGCAACAAAGCTATATACAATAATATTGTCTCTTTATTCGGCATTTACAGGTGTCTTACTTCCTAGAATGAGTTCATTAGTTGCAGAAAAGCAGTTTGATAAGTTTAGGAATCTTCTAAATAAATCTTTAGATATACTTTTTGCATTTTCTCTTCCTTTAGTTATTTATTCTGTTATAATGGCTGCAGAAATAATCCGTTTAATAGCTGGTGAAGGATATGAAGGTGCTGTATTGCCAATGAAAATTGTTATGCCACTTATTTTTATTATTGGTTATGAGCAAATATTAATTATACAGACATTGATGCCTTTAAAGAAGGATAAGCAAATATTGATTAATTCAATTTTTGGTGCTAGTGTTGGCGTTATAGCAAATTTAGTTTTAGTTCCAATATATAAAAGCGTCGGTGCATCTGTGGTTTGGGTTATCTCAGAAATAACAGTTTTGAGTGTTGCCCAATTATTTGTATATAAGGATATTGGTTATAAATTTCCATTTAGAAAGGTACTTGCTTCATTGCTGGCATATTTACCTTTAGTTATATTCTTGATATTTATCCATAATATGAGTAGTAGCTTCTGGATTAAAATAGTATATAGTTCGTTAGTTTTAGGTATTTATACCATTTTATTGCAAGTTTATATATTAAAAAACGATTTTGCTATTTATTGTTTTAAGAATATTAAATCTTTTATAAGAAAATAATGGATCCACTTATCTTAAATATCATTCTTTATCTTACTGTTGTATATGCATACTGGCATAAATTTCATAAGTTCACAGCAACATTTGTTATTATTCTTATGTATGCAATATTTGCAGTTAATGCATATTTACTTTGGAATTATGGTGTATATAAATGGGGGCCATATCAAAAACAGCCTCTTTCCTTTATTCCATATGTTTATACATTTGTCGGATTTTTGATTTTTTTATCTCCAATTTTCAAGAGAAATTTACAGCAAAAACTTATAATTGTACCTATTAGTAATAAAAAAGCAAATGTTTTATATTGGTTCTTTTTAATAGAATTGCTTCTGGGAGCATTATTAAACTTCTCCCATGCTACAAGTGTTACCGATTTTACTGATGTTTATCATTCAGAGACCGCTGTATCTACAGGTCTAGCAGGGCAGTTACGAATCGTTTCTACTGCCGTATATTTGCCTGCATTAGCATTAATTGGGTATTATTCTTCTGATATGATGCTCAATATGAAAAGAGCATTCTTATTATTATTTGCCTATTTTTTTAATAATATTATTGAGGCAATGACATGTGGCTCTCGTGGCGTTTTATTTTTTGCAGTCTTAAATGTTTTGATACTATTATTTATTTTTAGGGATAGTATAAATGCTAAAATTAAAAAGATATTGTTGGTTTCAACCATAGGCACAACTCTATTTGTATTTTCTATAGCATTAGCTATAAGTGTAGATAGATTTGGAGATGAAGCATGGAATTGGATTTATTCATATTTTGGCGAACCTTTTCTTAATATTTCACTTTATTACTGGAATGCTCCTTTCACTACTGGTGGTGCTATAACATTTGCCCCTTTTGTGAAAATCAACTATTATGATCATAACTATATAATGGTCTTATTTAAGTTGTTTAGTGGACAAGCGATGCTGGATTTTGGTGTAATTGGAGGATTAGTCTTTCTGATTATTATTAGTTTTATCCTCTATTTAATGATGCCTAGGGGAAAATATCTGACGTTTAATAAGGCAATGGTTCTTATTTATGCGTATTATCATTGTATGTTTGGCGTTTTTGGAATCCGTGTTTATGGATGGTCTGCTTACGCTTTATTGATTGTTTTATATTACTATACAAAACAAAGGAGAATAAAAAAATAATTGATATGAAAACTGTATTATTATTGGCTCCGGCTTTTTTAGAACTTTACAAAGATGTTATTGCCGAACTTGTTAAACAAAATTATAAGGTAGAATATATACAAGACAAATCTTTCAAAATTGATCCTTATTTGATTAGGATAAAGCAATCATCTAGATTTAAAGAATTGTTTTATAATTTATTCTTATGTTTTTATTGGTTGAAAATTATTTTTAGAAAAAGGGAAAAATGGAAGAATATTGATATCCTATTTACAATCAATGGAATGTCGTTTCATCCTATTCTCTTGTTCTTTTTAAAAAGAAAAAATAAGAATCTTAAAGCTTACCTTTATTTATGGGATAGGACTTATGAAAATTATCGTTTCGAACGTCATTTTAAGTATTTTGATAGAGTAACTACTTTTGATAGGATTGATGCCGAGATTTATAAGATAGGGTTTATGCCAAATTACTGGATTCCTTATAAAGATCAAAAAGATGAATGTTATGAAGTATTTGCTTTTGGTGCTTATAGAAAAGATAGATATGAGCTATTTTCGAAAATAAATGGCTTTTATACCAAAAATACTTGTGAAAATTATATTTTCATATATGTAAGGCAACAAAAGATTGATTTTGTTTGGAAGCTTAAGCAACTTATAAAAAGAATTTTGAGACGAAATAAGGATAGTCTAGAATCATTAGTTTATGATAAGACTCTTTTAAGTCATGATTCTTTGAGTCCAAAAGAATTTAGAGAGAAAGTGTATAGCTCTAAATGTATTATTGATACTAATAATAACTTTCAGGAGGGTATGACACCTCGCTTTATGTGGGCTTTAGGTGCAGGGAAAAAGATAATTACAACAAATGCGAACGTGAAAAAATACCCTTTTTATGATGAAAGTCGTATAATGATTGCTGATGATAGCTTAGATAAAGAAAAGTTTCAAGTATTTATGAATACGCCTATTTGTCATATTAGCGACAGTTTAATATCTGTATATCGAATTGATAACTGGTTAAAATTCATCATTGGTGACAATTAATAAAATATATGAATATACATGATATTCGGGAACGATTAGACTTTGTGCTCAGTAATCGTAGAGTAAATTGGGTTAAGACGATTCTATTTAATTTTAGAACACTTTCTTTTAAAACAGCTTGCAAATTGCCTGTATATATTTATGGTAAAGTCCAATTTCGAACTTTGGCAGGAAAAGTTTATTTTCAAGATTGTGAGCCTAAAAGAGGAATGATCAAAATTGGTAGACATGGTGATTATTTTTCAATACCTAATAAGAGTTACATTTGGTTAGGAAAAAATGCGAAGATTATTTTTCGTGGACCATGTTATATGGGGTATAATCTTTTGTTAAGAGTTGAATCTGGTATTCTGGATATTGGAGAATTTACAGGATTTGGAACTGATTATCGTATAATTTGTTTCAATCATATAAAAATTGGTAGACATGTACGAATGACATTTGATGGTAAGGTTGTTGACTCTAATTGTCATTATGTTATAAATACAGTTACAAATCAAATAAGGAAGAATACTGCAAAAATTGAAATTGAAGATTTCTGTTGGATTGGTAATAATACCACCATAATGAAAGGCGTTATTTTACCGAAATATTCCATTGTAGCATCAGGTTCTTTACTTAATAAAAACTATAAAAAGGAAGTTGTTGAAAATGCTCCTCTTTTCCTTGCGGGAAGTCCTGCAAAGGTTAAAGGATACGGGTTTAAAATGGTTTTATCATTAACCCGTGAAAATGAAATCAAAAATTATTTTCAGAGAAACCCTGAAAATGATTATATGACATGGCAGGGTAAATTCGAAGATCCTGTTGAAGATTTAAGTGTAATTTTTAAATGAAAAAGGTATGAATATTTTGTTCTTGCAGAGACTATGGCCTGTATATGGTGGTGGAGAAACCGTTACTATAACATTGGCTAATGAAATGGTTTCACGTGGTTGGAATGTAGGCGTTTTGTATTTTAAACATAATACAAGAGATAATTTGCCTTATATTAATCCGGCAATTAAGGCCATTTTGGTTGAAAATGTTGATTGTGATCAATTTCATCAAAATCCAAAAGATGCTAAGAAAGCCATTTCTATGGCAAAAAAGTATATTGATGAGAATAATGTTGAGTTTATTATTGATCAATGGTGGGACCCGCAATATATAAGAGGCTTAAAAGGTTATCATGGCGTTAAACTTGTTAAATGTTTACACACTGCCTTTTTTGTGCCGAGATTCGATGGTGTAGGAGTAAAAGCCACTTTAAGACGAATACTCAAACCTCTTTATTTGTATCATAAAAAGAAAAAAAGTATTCGGAATGTTACGAATTATCTAGCATATGTAAATAAGTATGTTTTTCTGTCATCTTCTTTTCAAAAACAATATCAACATATGAATCATGATGATGATTCTGCAAAATTCGATTCTATACCAAATCCTGCTCCATATAATACTATAATTTCAGAAGCCAATCTTCTTGATAAAGATAAAACTGTTTTAGTAGTTTCTCGCATGGAAGAACATTCTAAATGTTTATCTCGTGTGATAAAAGCTTGGAGTATAATTGAGGCAGATTCACATTTTAATGAATGGAAGCTAGTTTTTGTTGGTGAGGGTCGAAATTTATCTGATTATAAAAGGCAATCTAAAGAACTTGGTTTAAGCAGAATTAGTTTTGAAGGTTTCCAAGATCCTCGTCCATATTATGAAAAAGCTCAACTTTTTTTAATGACTTCTGCGTTGGAAGGATTTGGAATGACTTTGGTGGAAGCTCAGCAATATGGTGTAGTTCCAATAGTCATGGATACATTTCTTTCACTTCATGATATTATTACCAATAATAAGAATGGCCTTATTACTTCACCAGGTAATATTGAAGAGTTTGCAACAGCTATTATGAAATTGTTAGCTGATGAGCAACTTCGCACTAAAATGGCTAGACAATGTTTAGTTGAATGTCAGCGCTTTTTTGCAAATAAAGTTGTTGATCAATGGGAAAAAATGTTTTTGGAATTAGATAAACAATAAAATGATAGTTCGTAGTAAGGAGCCACAGCGTCTTGGCTGAAGTAGGTAGGTATTATTACCACATATCAATGTCCGTCCCATTGCTTCTAGCAATTAAAAAACCGATTAGCTGAAGCATTTATGATATGTGATAATCTGATAATCATTCTTAATGCTAAAGTTACCAGGATGCCGGTGTTATGAAGTATTTCTAAATTTTAGACAATGTGGCTTATGCTTTATTGAACGAATTGATGAAAGAATATATCCTTACGAAATAAAATGTTGCTTTTTTCATGAATGATATTCACGTAATAATCATGGCTGGCGGCGTAGGCAGCCGCTTCTGGCCAATGTCAACCCCCGATTACCCAAAGCAGTTCATTGATGTGATGGGTGTGGGCCGTTCCCTCATTCAGTTGACAGTAGATAGATTGAAGCCAATCTGTCCTGTCGAGAACATGTGGGTAGTGACAAACGAGAAATACATTCGCATAGTCAAGGAGCAAATCCCTGACATGCCAGTCGATAACATATTAGCAGAGCCGGAGGCTCGCAATACCGCTCCATGTATTGCTTATGCCTGCTGGAAGATCCAGAAGAAGCATCCTGATGCCAACATCTTGGTGACACCATCCGATGCCCTGGTCATTAATACCTCGGAGTATCAGCGAGTGCTCAGCAGGGCATTAAGCTATACTTCCGATAAGAACGCCATTGTTACTATCGGTATCAAGCCAAGCCGCCCAGAAACAGGCTATGGCTATATCGCTGCAGCAGAGCCAACATCCGTAGATGAAATCTACAAGGTAGAGGCTTTCAAGGAAAAGCCAAACCTGGAGACTGCTGAGCAATACCTTGCTGCAGGCAATTACTATTGGAATGCCGGAATCTTCGTATGGAACATTGATACCATCAGCAAGGCAATCCGCACCTTCCAGCCAAACCTTGCCAGCATCATGGATGAGATGGCTCCTTCTTTCTATACCGAACAGGAGAAAGAGATAGTCGGCAAACTCTTCCCTACCTGCGAGAAGATAAGCATTGACTATGCTGTAATGGAGAAGTCGAAGGAAATCTATACCTTGCCAGCCGAGTTCGGCTGGAGCGACTTAGGCAGCTGGGGCAGCCTCCGTACCTTGCTTCGACTGGATGAGAAAGGCAATGCCAAGGTAGGCAAGGACATCCGATTGTATGAATGCAAGAACTGCGTGGTTCATGCAGCCGATGAGAGCAAGGTGGTAGTTCAAGGCTTGGATGGCTATATTGTAGCCGAGAAGAATGGACAGCTGCTTGTTTGCTCTTTGAAGGAGGAACAGAGAATCAAGGAGTTTGGAAAGTAAAAACCTTTGATTATGTGATGTAAGAATATAAAGAAATAATAATATGGCGAAGAAGAAAATACTTTGGTTTACTGCTGATTTTTTTATAGATGTGGACCGCCAATTGGTACCATATCTCAGGAAAAACAGCGAATATGAAATTAAGTGGGTGGTGGTGCAGTCTATTGTTGGAGCTAAAGTACCCGAGCATGAAGACTATGAAATTTGGAAAACGCATCATCGTGCCAAAGATCCCCGAACTTTCTTTGAACTGAAGAAATATTTCAAAAAAGCAGGTCTTGCTCAATATGATTTGGTTTATAGTGATGCGTTGGGTTTCTATTATTATCCTGCATTGTTGCATTGCATAGGAACAACTCCTTTAATACATGCTGCGCATAATGTAAATCCATATCCTGTATGGACGTGGGACTTGAAACTTCAGGTAAAATATATATTTCTGAATGGAAAGAATTTCCAAATGTTCTCCAAGCATACGGCACGATGGTTTAAGGAGCATTATCCAAAGAAGTCTTTCTTCTATGCACCGATGGTTGTGAAGGATTTCGGAAAGGTTCAGACCGATAATTATAAGGTAGATGAAAAGAAAGTAAACCTTCTGTTTTTTGGTAATGTAGTGGCTAATAAGCGCCTCGATTTGCTAATTGATGCTGTGAAGGAGTTGTCTGAGAATATACAGAATAAAGTGCATCTCAATATTTGTGGCAATTGCCGAATGAACAAGGAGGCTTTTTTGCAGCAGATAGGTGATTGCAAGAGCATCTCTACCTATTTCAAGCGCATACCTGATGGGGAAATTCCGGAGTTGTTTACTAAACATCAATTCTTTATGCTTCCTTATCAAGATGTGGCACAAAGTGGTCCTCACATGATAGCCTATAATTATAACTTGCCTGTAATAGCCAGTGATATTGAAGGTTTTGCTGAGCGTGTTGAAGATGGGGTGAATGGCTTCTTGTTTCGTATGAATGACAAGGAAGCATTGAAAACTGCCATTATTAAAGCTGTGACGATGTCATCTTCTGATTATCAGAGAATGAAAGACAAATTAAAGGCTTATGTGGAAGAGAATTATAGTCTAAAGGCTGTTTCAAATAAGTATATTGATTATTTTAACTTGATTTTAAAATAAAATGAATATAAAAAATATAATAAAGTATGCAACTCCGGTAGTATATTTGCGAATTTTATATTCAAAAATGTTAGAAGCAGGAGAAGCAACAAAATATCTAGCAACTGCAGGTGGAAGAAAAAATGCTAAGAAGCTGCAAGTCGATTTATTTATACGTACGCATGCTCTTGAAAAGGGTATGTCTATAGGAAAAGTGAGATATGGATTCGGAAAGTTAAAAGCTAAGAGTCTTTTAAGAGATTTACAGTTATATCTAAATCTAGGTGGTGATAAAACCTTTGCAACTGATAGTGCTTCTGTCATTAATAAGTATATTGCTTATAATGAAAAAGGAGGTGCTGATATGACTGATATAGTAGCACTCTTAGATGATTTTAAAAAGAATAATTCAATTAATTTTATTGATGAAGGAGGTATCTTTTTGTTTAATCATAATGAAATTTCTATAAAAGAAAAATCTTCTTTTGATGTTTTTTCTCAATCTAGATATTCTGTACGTGATTTTGGTGATACGCCAATTTCTAAGGCATCAATAGAAAAAGCATTGGAACTTTGTAGAAGAACTCCATCGGCTTGTAACCGCCAAAGTCAACGTGTCCATATTTATTTAGATAGAGAAAAAGTGGAAAAATTATGCAAGTTACAGTTAGGATGCAATGGCTTTTATCAAGATATGCAAGGGGTCATTTTGATTTGCAGTGATATGGGTTGCTATAATTTTCAAGAATTGAATCAATCTTTCGTTGATGGAGGACTTTATGCGATGAACTTGATGTATGCTCTTCATTTCTATGATATTGCTAATATACCATTGACTATGGCTCATAAGGAAAGTTACATAAAGCAGATCAAAAAAGAAATGAATATTCCTTTAAATGAAAAGCCTATATTATTAATAGGTATAGGCTCTTATAAGAATTCTTGGAAGGTTGCACAATCCAAACGAAAGGAATGGAAAGACTATACAAAATGGAATCTTTGATAACAAAACTTTTATTGAGAGTACAGAATTTGCACGGAGTTTTGTTGAAAAGAAATAAAGCTAGAATTTTATGAAGATATTAATCATAACATTTACATCAGGAAATAATCCTGGAACCTTTATGCAAGGTTTGGGTGTTCAGACTGCGATGAAGCGCTTGTACCCAACGGCACAAATAGACTTCTTGAAGTTTCCGGATTTTAAGGTGAATTTGGGAGTGAGAGACAAAAAGGCAAAGCTATGGCAAACATTTCGACAAAAGGCTGCTTCTGCTTATAGATTGATAAAGTATAATAAACTCCGTAAGGAGAACATGAGCTTTACCCCAACGATAGACCTGTTCAATTATACAAAAGAAGATGAATCTATTATCTGTCTATATGATTTGGTGGTAATAGGTAGTGATACTATTCTCGAAGAAGCATATGGAAAGGATGGAAGAATAGGTTTGAATTGGATGCCGCTTGATGTGAAGAAAATATATTTTGCAGCCAGCGCATCCCCTGCAAATTTTGAGCCTGTAAATGAATTGAAGCAAGTTGCTTCTAAGGCAGTTTTTATAGGTTTGAGAGATAATCTAACAATAGATTATTTTATCAACGAGTTGGGAATTGAAAAAGAACGTATTGTAAAACAGCCAGATCCTTCCTTTTTCTTGGATATCAAACAGTTTAAGTTAAGTAAAAAACTTGCTGATAGACTAAGAAAAGATCAAAAATATGTTCTATTTAATTTTAATTCTAATTTCCCTTTGAGAAAGAAATTGGCTGATGCCATTAGAAACGTTGGGTACAAGGTCGTTTCTACGGCTTATAATCCATATGCTGATATTTGTTTTGATATGGTTGACGCTTATGAATGGGCTGGAGTTTTCCCATTAATAGATGTTGTTGTCACAGAGCGTTTTCATGATAGTGTTTTTGGATTAAGGAATAATAAACCTGTCATTGCTGTTGATTGGGAACCTACTCGTTTTTCAAAGGGAGGAGATAGCAAAACTCTAAGAATATTAGAAGATTACGGATTAAAACATTTGCATTTTAACCTTTGTGGCAAGACCGACATTAATCCTGTCATTGATGCTTTAAAGAATATTGAAGCATACTATAATTCTCAACATGTTAATAATGTAAACGTATTACAACAGCAAAGAATCGACTCTATATTAGAACAGATAAAAAAAGTTTGAAAATATGGTATCATTTTCTCATAGAAAAATTAAACTGTGTTATCTCATTTCTTCTCTTTGTAATGAAGGTCCTGTAAATGTAGTATATAACATCATTCGCTATATGGATTTTACCAAATTTGATGTTAGTATAGTTACATTTATTCCGGAAAAAGAGAATAGTAGATTAGAGGAATTTCGAAAATTTCCTATAGAAATTTATCAGCTATCGCCCAATAAGATGATAGGGATGAGAACAATCTATTCTCTATTGAAGAAGAAATTAAAGGATATACACCCAGATGAAATACATGCTCATTGTCCGCGCTCCCTCTATTTGATGCCTTTCTTACCAAAGGTATATAAAAAAATTTATACGATTCATATATACCCAGGAGAACAGCAAATTCAATTATATGGAAAATGGAAAGGAAAGTGCGTGATATGGCTTAATCATTTGTTTACTAAATTGTGTGATATGCCAATCGGATGTGCTGAAAGTGTGGGAGAGCAATATAAGATAAACAAAGGATGGAATATTAAGTGCATTCCTAATGGGGCTTCTCTGCCTTTATGGAAACGTAATCTTGAAGAAAAACAAGCTTTAAGAAAAGAACTTGGTTTGCAAGAAGGTATAAAGTACTTTATATTCGTTGGGAGATTCTCTCAAGAAAAGAATCCTGATGTTCTATTTAAAGCATTTGAAAAACTTCAACGTAAGGATGTTGCTTTAATTATGCTTGGTATGGGAAATATGTGGCAGCCTTTGAAAGATCGTTGCCCTGACAATATCATTATGCCTGGTTTTACAACTCGTGTATATGATTATATGAAAGCTTCGGATTATTATATATCAGCTTCTGATGTTGAAGGACTGGCAAATACGATATTGGAAAGTATGAGTGTTGGTCTCCCTATGCTTTTGAGTGATATTCCATCGCACAGAGAAGTACTTGCAAATGTTAAGGAAGAATGTATTGGATACCTTATCGATAATCATAGCCCTGTAGATATCAGAACGAAGATTGACAAGATTATGAATATCAATTATATTGAGGTGTCTAACATACTTCAGAACTTGTATGAGAAAAAATATACGGCAGAGATTATGAGCCGAAAATATCAAAAGGTCTATTTAGATTTGATGGAAAAATGAAAATACTGTATATTGTTCCTTGGAGTATTCCTTTTGAGGAAAGTAATCTGCAAGATATAGTAAATACTCAGTTTGGTTACTATACTCTTAAAAATAAAAGTGCAGATATAACATGGTTTACGCATAAAAGATGTTCTTGCCTATATAAATTCTGCAAATGGCTAAAGTTGCCGCAGCTTAACCAGATATTTTCTCAGTTAAGCGTTGTAGGTAAGGCTAAACAATATGATGTAATCTATGTTGGGTTTGATATGCATCTTTTGCCATTAGCAGTATGCAAATTGTTGGGATTAATTAAAACCCCTATATTTGTTCTTTCTCATTTCTCTTATAGCACAAAATATACAACTTCTAGATGGAAGAAAGTCTATAAGAATTTTGAGAGACGACTTGTATATAAAGCATTCGATAAAATTACATTTGCTTGTGATACATTGTTACGTTTGGCAAAAGAAGATTTTTCTGTACCAGAGCGTCATCTGAATGTTGCCGATTGGGGAGCAAACTTGAAATTCTATGATAAAGGGATATTCAATGCACCGCCATCAAATCAATATTTTGTTGCAGCTGGTGGTATGAATCGCGATTATACTACATTGATAGAGGCTTTTAGAAAATATCCAAATTCAAACTTGCGTGTATATGCAAAATATCGTGATTATACCAATGGTAAGGAATTGCCGGAAAATGTATATTTCGGTAATCTTTTTGCAGGTAGGAGCTTTTCTGATGCCTATAAGGCTCTTAGAGAAGAATATTATAATGCAGTAGCTGTTTTGTTGCCTATTGATTATATCAACGATGTTCCAAATGGTGCAACGGTGTTAGTTGAAGCTTTAGCAATGGGCAAGCCTATTGTTATTACGGAGGCAGATACCAATTACATTGATGTTGAGAAAGAGGGGTGCGGTCTTACGGTAAAGCGCCACGATGTGGATGGCTGGGTAGAGGCGATTAGATTTTTGAAAGAAAATCCTATAAAAGCTAAAGAAATGGGTGAAAAAGCTTATCAGTTAGCAAAAACAAAATATAATGATGAGTTGTTTGCCGATAATATTTTGATGCAGATGAAAATGATGTTTAAATAAGAAGAAATATTATGGAAAAAATTTTGGTTACAGGAGGCTCTGGTTTCATTGGAACTAACCTCATTGGGCATTTATCAAAAGATGCTCAGTACGAAATTCAGAATATTGATATTGTGAAGCCAAAGATTTCGGCTCAGGATAAGTATTGGGTGCAGGTTGATTTGCGTAATCATGATGCTGTTGTTGCAGCAGTAGAGGCTTTTGCTCCTGATTATGTTATTCATCTAGGTGCAAGAACAGACCTCAATGGCAAGACGTTACAGGACTATGATGCCAATATGGGTGGTGTATGCAATCTGCTTGATGCCATAGAAGCTGTGGGCACCGTGAAACGAGCAATCTTTGCTTCTTCCATGTATGTATGCGAGCCTGGCTATATGCCAAAGAACTTCGAGGATTATGCTCCTCACACATTGTATGGTGAAAGTAAGGTGGAAACAGAGAAGCGAATCAAGACGGCTAATCCTTCTTATACTTGGAGTATCATTCGTCCAACTTCTATTTGGGGACCTTGGTTTGGTGAACCTTATGATAAGTTCTTCCATATCGTTCTGAATCATATGTATTTCCATATGGGTAAGCGTGCATGTAGAAAGACATACGGATATGTGGATAATGCCATCTACCAGATTATGTCTATCTTGCAAGCTGCATCAGCGAAGGTAAATAGAAATGTTTATTATCTCGGAGATTATGAGGCTTATCCTATTACAGATTGGGCTAATGAGATTGCTAAGATAGAAGGCATTCATATCCCTCATGTGCCATTTTGGTGCTTCAAAATTGTAGGATGGGTTGGAGACTTCTTAAAGAAGTTTGGTATAGCATTCCCTATGACTAGCTTCCGTCTCCACAATATGACAACTGATAATGTACACAATTTGGAGCCAATAAAGTCTGTTGCTCCTAACCTGCCAGTGTCAAGAATTGAGGGGACAAAGGTGACTTTGGAGTGGATTCATAAGTATGAATAATATCTAAGTTTAGGTGGTTGATAAGTATAGGAATGGACTATATTGTTGATTTATCTTGCCAGTTAGAGGAAACCTGTCGGTTTTGTTATCCGCCTGAAAAGGAGCGAATTCTATATACTACAGAAAACTTCTATGTAATGGCTTCTTTGGGACCTATAGTTGAAGGCTATTTGCTGATCGTATCTAAGAAGCATATTCCTGCTTGTGCCAATATACCAACTGAACTCTTACAAGAATATCTTGACTTGAAACAAAAAGTAAAAGATGTCTTGAGTAAAGTATATGGCGCTTGCATCTTCTATGAACATGGAAAAACTGGATCTTGCTTGATAGGCAAGGATCATAGGCATTGTTTTCATGCTCATCTTCATTGTATTCCTGTTGAAGTCTGTATTTCTGATATTGTAAAGTCTGAAATGGAAGGCTATACATTTGATAGCCTGACTGATGCTTATGAATTTGCCAAGAAAAGCGAAAGATATTTGTATGTTGAAGATTCACGTATAATGGTATTTACTCCAGAAATTACTTTGAGATCTCAATATCTAAGATACAAACTCTCTTGTGCTCTGGGTACACCTGAACGCTGGAATTGGGTTGAACTCCAAAACTGGGATGTTATTATGGATACGGTAAATAAGTTAAAGCCTTATTTTAAAGATGAGATATATCAAATCTAATGACGTGAATACTCGCATTGCGGAATTGCAAGACAATTTGGATGTGAATATTCGCACTATTGGTGGTGATGTTGGCTGGCACCAACATTTAGGGGCAAGAAAAATAGGTATCGTAGCTTCTGCAATAGGGATTCTTATGCATAAGAAACTTGAAACTGCATTTGCCAAAGAAGAGAATGTGGTTGCTAGTTTGTCAAGTAAGCAAAAAGCAGATGGTGGTTGGCCTTACATTTCTAATTCCCATAACGAGTCTAATGTCGAAGCAACATGTTGGGCATTGTTAGCGTTGCACGCTTGCAATGAGAATGGTCAATATAATGAAAGAATTTCTCACGGTATAAAATGGCTATTGGATCAAAATCCATCGGGAAAGGATGATCTGGGCTGGCCTTTTAGGGAAAATGGAGAAGCTAGAGTCTATATTACCTGCTTTGTCTTGAGAACTTTATCTGTTCTTAATATGGAAGATAATGAAAAAGTTGAAGCAGCGATTCATTGGTTGATGAATATTCAGAATAAAAATGGTGGTTGGGGCGAAGTCCTTGGAGATGAGCCAAGTATTTTCTTTACTTCTTATGCTCTATTGACATTATCGGAATTGGCTGAAAAAACTCAGCGAAGTTTCAATGAAAGTATTGATAATGGAAAGAAATGGTTGCGATCTTCTATGAAACGCTTGTCTTTAGAGGCCTCCTTCCTTAATTGTCGTCTAGAGATGATAGAATCCGAAAATCAAGGTAATAAATATAGAGTGTCGTTCTTCCATTATGTACTTCCTTATGTAGTCTTATGTTACGAAAAATTAGGGATACATAATAATGTGCTTTTCGACTCTATAAAGTTATTGATGACTAGAAGTAAGGGTGGTGTTGTGGAACATCCGATGCTTGATAACTCAAAGAAACGTCCTATATGGGCTCTATATGGTGTATTTCTAGCTTTATCAAGTATTGTTTCCAAAACTGAATCTGATAAACTCATATTTGTCTTCTTGAATCGTATATATCGAATTTCAAGTAATTGGTTTACAAAATGCTTGCTTAAATTAGCTAGTGTTTGGATTCTGTATATTATAATTGTCGCATTTACTATATATTTTGGTGGAACAACTGCCGCAAAATATTGGAATGACATATATGGATGGCTGGATGATAAAGTTTCGCCAAATTGGGTTAATTCCTGTATGTCTGTTATAGGTTCTATATTAGCTACAATTATTATAGCTGTGTTTATGAAGGCGAAAAAATATATTTTGAATTTATTCTATAAATGAAGGTTTCGATTATAACTAGTTGTTACAACCGTGAGAAGACGATTCGCGGTGCTGTAGAGAGTGTGTTGGCGCAGGATTATCCTGACATCGAGTATATCATCGTGGATGGTGCTTCTAAGGACCAGTCTGCTCAGATTATCCGCGAGGCTATCGCCGGTCATGAGGATAAGGTGAAGTTTATCTCTGAGCCTGATCATGGTATGTATGAGGCTATCAATAAGGGTATTCGTATGGCGACGGGTGATGTGATAGCTCTTTGTCATTCGGATGACTTTATGTTTGCCAAGGATACGGTATCACACGTAGTGAAGAAGATGGAGGAGACGGATTGCGATTTTCTCTATGCCGATGGTATCTTTGTGAATGAGCAGAATACCAATAAGGTGGTGAGAAAATGGATTGGTGGTAAGTATGCTTGCTGGAAGGTGAGATGTGGCTGGCTGCCATTGCATCCTACTTGCTATATCAAGCGTGAGGTGATGATGAAATGTGGTCTCTATGATGAGAGCTACAAGATTGCTGCTGATACCAATCTCCTGGTGAACTATCTGTACAACTGCCATCTGAAGGTTGCGTATCTCCCTGAGTTCGTAACGAGAATGCGCATGGGTGGTATGAGTACCGATTCTGCAAAGCGTAAAAAAATGTGGGATGAGGACATCCGAGTTTATTCTGGTTACGGTTTCAAACCTGTGACATTGATAAAGCTGATGAAAATGGCTTGGAAGGTGCCACAGTTTATCAAGGCAAAGTTCATGTAAAACTTTGTCTTGAATGTGGGTTAGAGGCGATGGTCGCCTGGTCCTGGTCCGAGCTTGCGGTCTATGGCATCAAGGATTTGCCAAAGAAGGAGTCGGAGATATTGATAAAGATGTTTCATATAATCATGTCTTGTGGTTCAATACTTTTTTGATAAGAACGCAGATGGATGGGAAATATTGTATAGGCATTCTTTACCTGTTCTTTATTTGCGTTATGCCATCGATTCTCGAAAGTTGCCGAAGGAATTGGGTTGGGAGCCATCTCTCCAGTTTGAGGAAGGTATCGAGGAAACCGTAAAATGGTATCTCGAGAACCAGGAATGGATGGATCATGTTACTTCTGGGGAGTATCAGAAGTATTATGAGAATATGTATTGTTGATGCCCCACCTGTCCCTTCCCAGCGGGAGGGTCCTTACCCTATACCCAAGCCCTAAATCCCTACCATAGGGATTAGGGATGTAACCGCCCTCTGGTGCTCGGAACCGCTTCGCTCTAAGGTTGGCGGACCGTCAAAGGTCTCGCCATGGTTGTGCGGGCTGGGACCGCCGGGGAAAACTCTACATAATATAATAAATCCTGCCTTATGCTTAAGAAATATAGGATAATCATAAAAAATCAGGCTGCTAAACATTTTAGGCTTGCCGTTAGAAGTAGAAAAAGGAAAAAAGCTTTTCGAAGGAGATGGCAGAATGTTTCTAAGCGGGAGATAGGAGCTTATCACTTCCGTTTGTACTCGACACCAGCGGATTATTATGAGTTCCAGCAGAAGTTATTTGATAAAGAGTTTGGTGATTTTGAAAAGATTTATGCTCCAGTCAATTTTTCTATAATCGAAAATCCTGAAGAATTCATTCGCTTTGTGAACTCTATTCGCTGTAATCTTGAAAATAGCAAAAAGGTCTTTATTAATCTTGAGAAGTTGGAATCGATGACGGATGATGCGCTTGTCATATTACTATCGAATATGATAAAATTTCAAGAAAAGCAAATTCCTTTTAATGGCAATTATCCTAAAAAACCGGAATATAAACGAAAGATAAAACAGTCTGGGTTTATGGAGTACTTATCTAAGAAAACTCCTGATGGTATAGCTTTAAATACTATGAATAGTGCCATTTATACACATGGAAAGAATCGGGTTTTATCATCTGTAGCGAGTCAGTTGATTGAGACATCCAGTTATACTGTTTGGGGTGAAGCCCGACGTTGTCCTGGTGTCATGAATACTTTCACGGAATTGATGGCAAACACTTATAAGCATGCTAGCTCGGAGGAAGGTAAGCATCATTGGTGGGTGTCAGTAACGAAAGACAAGGTCAACCAAAAAGTTACTTTTAGTTTTGTTGACTATGGTGTAGGGATTTTTAGAAGTCTGAAAAATAAAAAGGCTGACGATCAACTATACAATGCATTGGAGAAACTTTGGAATAAGTTTCCATGGGCGGATAATGATGCTAAAATGATGAAGCTAATCTTGCAAGGAGAACTTCACAAAACTGTTACCCGTCAACCCAATAGGGGTAAAGGCTTACCCTATATATATGATTGTATGAAGCGCAAACATATAGATTCTCTGGTAATAATATCTAATAATGTATATGTAGATGTTAAAAATGACATCTATAAGTTGTTAGATAACGAATTTATTGGTACTTTTGTAACCTGGGAAATGAATCCTGGCATTTTTAATATTTAAATAGATATGATACAACTTAGTATAGCAAACGATTTTTCAAAGACTCCTGGAGTTAGGTATCCTGAAGAAGGAGAATTCTCTGGGCAGCAATTTCGGGAAGAAATTCTGAAACCGAAAGTTGATGAAGCTATTTCAAAAAAAGAAAAATTAGAAATAGATCTTGATGGAACTTCTGGTCTTGGGCCTTCCTTTCTGGAAGAAGCATTTGGTGGCTTGATCCGTGGAGGATATGATTATGGTCAACTGATGAGCATATTCGAATTCAAGTCAGATGAAGTGCCTTATTATGTGGACGATATCAAGAAATACTTAGAAGAAGCTAGTTATGCACAAGGGTAAATCGATATGTTTGGGGTGTCTTATCTTTTGCTCAGGATGGTTTTTGGGTCTTTGGGTAGAGAACTGGGCATTTATAACTCTTTCTTTTGAGATTCCGGCTATAAACTTGCTTACAACGATAGCAACTCTTCTCGTAACTATCTATGTGGCTAAGATAATTCAAAAGTCTGTACAAAACAGAAATAGTCAGAATCAATTGCTTATCAAAAGAATTGAAGAGATAGACAAACTGGTGGAAGATATAGAGCATTCTACAAGTTCCAATGGATTTAGCTATATTGGGGTGCTTGCAAAGTTTAAAAATCTGCAAGTTTCCTGTAAACGTGTACTTGATGAAATCAAGCGTTTATACCCTAAAATGAATGAACCTCAGTATTTGGGTGTACTTCCACTGATTCATCGGTCGCAAGGAGTGGCTATGTATATTCCGCACCAAGGAAGCAATGGCATAAGCGTGGATCATGACAAAGTTACTTATACGTCAAGTAAAAGAGCTGAAGTATATTCCACATTGTCAATTATACGAGATAAACTATTTGATTTGCAAGTAGGAGTAAATGGGCAATAAAGAAGAAAATTAGTCGGGGGTGCATTTTGATAGTTTAAGTCTATAATATCGCAGTTTCTTTAGATTTCTATCAGAAAATGAATTTTAATTCTCTTCTAAGCTGTAAGTTGCTGAGATTCTTGGGTTCGAGTATGAGTGTTTTCTTAAAAAGTATATAATTATGGTAAACGGAAAAGAAATAATTTTTGAGGATGTTGATGAAGCATTGAAATATGTTCTTCAACAGGAGAAGGTTTCTCTTGAAAATGACGAGTATAGACAAAAGCCTCCTTTTATGGTTAGTACGCCTTGTCTATTTAATTATCTTTTTGAACCTAGAGAAATGGGGAGAGAAATTTCTACTGATAGTTTGGATTCCCCCTTTTCTGCTTATTTCAATGAAGCTCCTAATGATGAAGTTTTTATAATGAATAGATTGCTTAGTGGAAGGTATTCTTTGAAACCAAATCTAAAAAATAGGCACTATTTGTTTAGGGGTGAATCAGAATTTCATTCTCCTTGCAAACCTAATCTTTTTAGGAATAGTCGACAAAACTATTATATAGAAGAGGTTACAAGAGTAAATGAAATGTTGCTGTTGTTGTTGAGCCATCCATTAGTCCAATTATTGGATTTAGGGGTTATGTTACACGGTGAAAAATACAGATTTGAAATGAACCTGTATGGATTGACCCAACATTATTACAATAAAAGTTGTTTGCTAGACTTGACTAGTAATCCGCAAGTTGCAGCATTCTTTGCTACGTCTATGTATGATGCAAAAAACGATTCGTATGTTCCTATTGTTGATGAGAATCATGAGAATGGTATTTTGTATTATTATGATTTAGATCTGCAGACTGATTTTAAAATGGGTATAATGGGTATGCGCTCTCCATTAAGCACAATTGGACTTCAGGTTTTTCCAAGAAGTGGAGTCCAGTATGGTTTTTTATATGCAATGAAGAGAGAAGATGACTTCAATAACGTAGATCGTCTTCATGCCGTGCGTTTTAAACATAAGGCTTCTGCTTCCAAAAAATATAATGATTTTTTTCACTCCGGTAGAGACTTGTTTCCTGACGATATTTTAGCCAAACACTGGAAAAATCAGGATAATAAAACGTTGTCTGATAGGACTGTGTTACTTAATCTTCTGTTTAATCCATCAAGTACTAAAGAAGAAATTGTTCGTGAACTTTTGAAGAGGGGATATAAAATAGAAAATTATCTGCCTTCTTTTACTGAAGATGAAATGGATGAGTATTATGATTCTATAAAAGCGGGTTTCTGGGAAAGTTTCTGCAATAAGATCTATATACCTGGGGACAAAGGTGAATTAAAGAAGGAATTGTTGGATTTGCCAAATAATCCTGAGTATAAGTGGGCATTTAAGAAGGGTATAACGCATCAGATTAATTACCGAGATGGATACCTTCTTAGAATGTATGAAGCATGTTTGGTTTAAACGATACTTATGTCTGTGAGATTAAATAAACTATTACGGGAAGCAAATATTGGGCTGCAAGCATTCAGCGCAATTCTAAAGGCTTTAGATATTGATGAACCCCATCTTGAGCCAAGTACCAAAATATCGGATGATCTTGCTAATCTGATATTAAATCTACGAAATGTAGATCTGGATTTTATAAAGTTGATTGAAAAGAGTGAACAGAAGAAAACATCTAATAGTACTCCAAAATCACCTTTAAAAATTATTGGGAATATAGCTTTAAACGAATATGGTTCTCCTAGTCGTGCAAACAGAGATATGGAAGCCTCTGGTAATAGGTTAACGAAATCGTTGGAGTATTATACGACTATTGAAGAACCTCAATATAAAGAGGACAGCAAAAACTTCTGGGTTGAGGAACTGATATTGCTAACACCACAGGGGAAAGCGACACGCTTACCAATAGCTTCTTTTGGTTGCCAAGATAAAGTGCCTCTTTACTCTGTATTGATAGGTTGCAATGGTGTCGGTAAGAGTACCTTGTTAAAGGAAATGGTGGATTTCTTTGTAGACCTGCATGCTTATATCAATAATTTTAAGCAGAAAACGTCATCTGCTAATAAGGCGAGGCTCAAAGGCGTTAAGTATCATATTGATGGTGTCTGCTGTGAGGTGATAAGAATCGGTAGAACTTTCCTTACTAAGATAGATGACAGGTTCCTTGCTTCGAAGAAATTGAGAGTTCCTACTATCGTTGCATGCAATTTTGGTGCATTCGATAAGTTTCCTGTTCAAAAGGTGAATGGCTCTTTTCAAACCAGGTATGATGTACCATATTATAAATATGTAGGGGCTCATGTTAATGGAAATATGATTTCATCCTCTGCTATTGCTTTTCGGTTATTGTTCGCTTTGAAGGAGAACATGGACGATAGACAGCGGCAAAATTTATCATCTATCTTGGATTTCATTGGATATGATCACACTATAACTTTGAATTACTCCATAGTTTTAAGATCCAAGAAAAATGGTAGCGTATATGATCATGTTCTTCAGCATGTGCAAAAAGACAAAGAATACAGCAAACTTACATCTGAGCAAAGGAGTAACAAAGTTAGGGAACTCTATGATTTTTACAAGAACAAGGAGTTTGCCAAGCAACCTACGTGTAACTATGATATAGATATTGATCAAAATTCATTGGCTGCAAATGAAGATTTGAATTATATATATAAGTTGAAGCAATATGATTTGGTTCAAGCAGCAAGTGTTGTATTCTATAAGAAAGGAAAACAGATTGCTTCTGAAGAAATGAGTTCAGGTGAGTTTGCCATGCTTTCTATGGTGCTTAGTATTTCTACAGCATCAAGTGATTCGCATACGTTAATTCTCATAGATGAGCCAGAACTTAGTCTTCACCCTAACTGGCAAATGACATTTATTGATAATCTTGATAGAGCGTTGAAAAATCAGGTGTGTCATCTGTTGATAGCCACACATAGTCATATGCTTGTATCAGATTTACCTATGAACAGATCTTCTGTTTCTCAGTGGGAAAAGGATGAAGATGGTAATCTTATAGCCAATCGAATAGGAGAAAATACTTACGGGTGGTCTGCAGAGGAAGTGCTTCTTAAAGTTTTCAAGACGGCAACCGATAGAAACCGATATTTCGGAGAACGTATAGCCAAGCTTTTAGAACAGATGGGTAATAATACAATAAGTAAAGAGGCTGTTGCAGATGAATTGAATGAACTGCAGGAGATTTCACAGCATTTAAGTGATGTAGATCCGATGAAAATGGTTCTGAACACAATTATAGACGCATATAAATGATGAACTATGACAGAAGAGGAAGACTACATTGTGCAAAATCCGTACCAGCCTACAGAGAAAGAAAAACTTGCTATTGAGGAACTAGCAAATAAAGGACTTGAATCTGGAGATTGGAATTCTAAAAAGACTGGTATAACTGAATTCAAGGATCATATGCGTGAACACATGTACTATGAACAGAACTGCAGATGTGCTTATTGTCGTACAGAATTGCCTATAGCTTGTTGTTTCTTGCAGCGTGAACACATCGTTCCGAAAGCTCCACATCCTCAATGGATGTTCGAACCTCGCAATCTATGTTTTGCTTGTGATAAATGTAATAATTTTAAGGGAGATAAAGAGGTATTGAGAAATCGATATGCAGTTGCTTATCCAACTGATAGCAAAGATTTCTTGATTGTTAATCCCTTTCTCGATAAATATTCAGACCATATTGAGCTTAAGGATGGTATTATATATATTGGGAAAACAGACAAGGGGTGTTTTACAATTGATGCTTGTCAACTCTTTAGGCCTGATTTGGCTTTGGAAAGGGCAAAGAAAAAGATGGAGACGGAAAATCCAGATACTGTTCGTACACAATTACTTGCTTTGTTGTCATCATTGCCTATTTTGGATGAGGAAAAAAGTAAAGCTTTGGAGAATTTTGGGAAAATCGTAAAAATATATAAACAGAAACATCGGGATTGAATTGAGATTCGTTGACGGACCAAAGCGGTCTTCGCCAGCTTTTGTAGGATGGGATGACCACCTGATGGTAACTGGCTGTTATGTGGAAGAGGTGATTTAACGTCAATTAGTGGAATGATATTTCTAATTTAATATAGATATAAATAGTTGAATGAATGATATAACTGCTTTTTTCGCTTTCCTGAAGTATTGCCTTGGAAGTAAGGAGGATATGAGTAGGGTGATAGCTGGTATGAACTGGCATGAGCTGTATTCCTTTGCTTCTAAGCAGGCGTTGCTGGGGCTTTGCTTTGAGGGGATTGAGAGACTGGGGGAGGAGTATCCTGAGGAGTTGAAGCAGAACCCGATAGGGAGGGAACTGCTGATGACTTGGATGGGTAAGGCGCAACAGATTCGCAGGCAGAACATGAAGGTGAATGCTGTGGCAGGTAAGCTCTTCGCTATGCTGAGAGTGGATGGGATGAGGTGTTGCATTCTGAAAGGGCAGGGGAATGCCTTGATGTATCCGAATCCTTATTCACGTACTCCTGGAGATATTGATGTTTGGATTGATACTAGTAGGGAGAGGATTATGGAGTATGCTCAAAAAAAGTTTGAACTGGAAGATGATATCAGACTGCAGCATCTGGAGACTTCCTTGGATGGTGTGCCTGTAGAGTTGCATTTCTTTCCTTGTTCCATGAATAATCCTATCTATCATGCTAGATTGCAGAAATGGTTTCGAAGGAATGCGGATCTGCAATGCTCGCATATTGTGAGGCTGCCCGATGAGGCTGGGGATATTGCTATACCAACGGCAGCATTTAATGTGATTTATCAGCTGACGCATCTATATCACCATTTCTTTGATGAAGGGATTGGAATGAGGCAAATCATTGACTATTTTCTTGTAGTCAATGATTTCTCTAAAAATGTATTTTTGAATAATGATCTTTCGAATTACCCCGTCAATTTTTCGAATCACCCCGTCCCTCTTTCCAAAGAGGGCTCCACTTTCTCCCCAAGCCCCTCTTCAATGGTCTTTACACCCCCTTCGGTTCCCCCGTTCCCGGGGGACAGAAACCTCAGAAGCGGGGATGTAACCGCACCTTCTCGGTGCTCGGAACCGCTACGCTCTAAGGATGGCGGACCATCAAAGGTCTCGCCAGATTGTGCGGGATGGGACCGCCTGGATGCTATTGGGGCATCAAAGCCCTCGCCAAATTGTGCGGGATGGGACCGTCTTGCTATAGAGGGAGATAATTCTGCTGGTTCTACTACTGTTGTTACTTTTTCTGCCTCTACTGCTTTAGTTGTGGTGCAGAGAGAATTGAAGCATCTTGGATTGTGGAAGTTCGCAGGGGCTGTGATGTATGTGCTGCATGAGACAATGGGATTACCTGAGGAGAAGATGATTGCTCCGATGGATGAAAAGCGAGGAAAGTTGTTGCTGGCAGAGATACTGAATGGTGGCAACTTCGGAAGGCATTTTACCAAGTATGGGCATTTCACACAGCAGGGAATGGCTAAGAAGTATTTCCTGAAGATATGGAGGAATATGCACTTCGTGAGATATTTTCCTGCTGAGGCTTTGAGTGAGCCTATCTTTAGGACATGGCATTTCTTCTGGAGACTTAAACACAGGAGATAATCTTTCGGAATCTTCTTTTCTCTTTCTAGTCCCACAGTTTTCACGGAATTCCACAGATCTTTGCCCTATGCGGGCTGGGATTTCGCAGATGTTGCAGATGACGCAGATTTTTTTTTGCATCTTATCTATCACCCATCACGATTTTCAGATATAAATTTGATAAGATTCTGATTGCTAAATGATTAGTATGCGTGACTGATGGGCTAAAATGGGGCTTTATCCCTCACGCATCCCTCACGA
>OGNX01000126.1_pt1 | contig 21924 bp, 20 predicted proteins | sample 1573641 | NCBI WGS metagenome assembly OGNX01 (sample SAMEA2581981, study PRJEB24529) | metagenome | biome: Human gut stool | place: China | collected 2011
AGTCATCATTTCGCATAGCCTTCATGAAAGCCTCCTCTTGTTCGTTGGCAATGTCCGGATTTGGATCGTATGCAGTTGCTTGCCGAACAAGAACAGACTTTTTATTAATGTAATAGTGTCGCTATTCGTCTGTTTTTATCTTCTAGCTAAAGGCAGTAACAACCGTTCCACAAGTTCTTTCTTGTTCTCAACGGGCATCTTGTTTCTGCCTTTGGCAATGACTTCAGCAGCCAAATCGCTTTTACGCCCGGCAATGTATTTCTGTCGCTTTCCGTTTATGAAGGCCTCGATACGGAAATCATGCCGGGTGTTTTCGATGATGTTGATTTCTGATACCAAAAAGCCATCCTCTGTCTCGTAGGGTTCGACAATGGTGGGCAGGTAGTGTTTCATGGTTTTCCCTATGATCGGAGATACCAAACCGGAAAGATGCTCTTCGATGCGGTCTTTCCAATAGTCATCGATTTGATGATTGGTGGCATAATCGTAAAAATGGCTGATGGCAAGGCTGACTTCTTCGATTATCCTTTTCGCATTCTTTATTCCGTTCTGTTTGGCAAATTGCATCAGGTCATCTTCCGTGATGTCGTTATCTTTTCCTGCAATGCTCATGGAGTGTGCGTTTTCGTATGCCGCACCGTCCAAATTGGTGGTGAATGTCATGTCGTAGGCTGGGGTGATGTGCCATGTGCCGTTTCTTTCCATCAGGAAAGAGAAATTCTTGATGTGGTCATCCACATTGCCGCCCATGATATTGAATACCGTCCTACGGTAGAGTTCGGACTGTTCGCTTGCCGGGATGTTCAGTTTTCGGCAGACTTCAAACAAATCCTCATAGCTCGTTGCATCCGGATTCATGGCAGCAAGTGTCTGTGTATGTATCTTCTCTCCGTTTATCCTATCGTAACGCTCCGTCAGGAAGTGATGTTTTCCCTCAATTTGAATGAGTCGGGAAGGCATCATCGTAATCCCGGCTTCCTTTGCCATCTCATAATATACCATTTCCATTTGCGTGAACGGAAAATCGTCCCCTTCTGCAAACTTCAATATGTAGTAGGTATAGCCCTCCGGTAAAGGGACTTGGCCGGAACGTATATCATGTGTCGTTTCATTGATGGCGATGATGGCTTTCGGGTGCTGCCCTCCGGCTGATGTACCTATCTCATAGATACTTTGCAGTTGCAGTGCTTCGTCATCTTGCACGGATATTTCCTCCCGTTCCTCAAAGATACGGCGTGCCAGTTGGTATAAACTCTCTATCTGGAGAGTGGAAGAGGATTCCAATCCAGGAGTGGCCGGGATGAACTCAAAGGCTCCCATTCCCCGTTTCCCGATGAAAGACAGTTTATCTACCGGTGTGAGTTTGCGCTTGGGGATATGGTTTTGTGCCGCCCATTGGTCGAAGACCATGTTACCCCACCGATCAGGCAATGAATCTGCCAAAAACGGTGGGAGACCTTGATAAGTCTTTTCTTTGTTTCCGAGTATGGGCATACCCTTTGCCGCCGGTCCTTTGACAGAAGCGGTCAGTGGGGCGATTTCCACTCCTTTCTTGATGAAATCCGGATGATAGTTGAAGACGGCTCTTTTGTTTCTTTCGTCCCAATAGAGCTTTCCGACTTCTTCTCCCCATAACATAACACTCACAACATTATTTTCCATGTCTTATCCTTTTCGGCTTTTTATTCATTATTCGTTCCATTGTATAGGCTGAAACAGGTATTTCCGGCATCAGATCATCCATCTGTTCCAGACAGTCCACTACTCGTAACAGGGCAAGAAAGTTGCCCATATTGATGTTATAGGCCTTCCCGTTCTCAAACTGGCGTAAGGTGATAAGGCTGACACCGGCTTTCTCGGCAGCCTCTTTTTGGGTGAGCCTATAGGTTAGCCTGTATTCCTTAAATCGTCTGCCCAGTTCCACTATGATTTCCGGATTGGCCATGGCTTGGGTGATGTGATTCGTTGTCATTTTACAAAGGTAAATATATTAATTGTTAAATCAAAATATGATATATAACAATTAATATATTTACTGTTATATTGAATTGTGCGCGATGTAGTTTGTGTGCTAATCCCCCAATTCCATGCTACGTTTATTGCCGCCTGTAATCGGGCTTTGCGCGGGTTTTATGTCCTGAAGGCTTTTTAGCATCCCTTCCATTTGGAAGATTTTGGCGGCAGCGATGAAGGTGGTGGCGGATACATCCGGCTGGAGGCTTTTCAGTGTGTTCTCCGATGGCTGATATCCTCTCATCTTCAGTTTCAGAATGGTATTGAAGTCATCATTTCGCATAGCCTTCATGAAAGCCTGCTCTTGTTCGTTGGCAATGTCCGGCATATGGATCGTATGCAGTTGCTTGCCGAACAAGAGCAGGTTTTCTCCGATAAAATCGGCGTGTTCCGGCTTGACCCCGCAATCCTTGGCAGTCTCATGCCAATGCGATACGGTTTCCTGTATCTCTTCGATAATCTGTTTGTGTTTCCGGATACCCATGTTCTCACCTACCTTTTGCAGATCTTCCATCGTGAAATTGTCTTGTTTGCCGTTGAGTGACAGCTGGTGGCGGTTCGTCCATTTGCCGCCCGGTGTGTATGAGTAGCAGAGGTCGTATGCCGGGGCCAGTTTCCATTTCCCTTGTCTATCCATCAGGAAAGAGAAGTTCTTGCTATGGTCATCATGGTTACGGCTCATGACGTTGAACACCATTCTTCGGTATAGTTCCTCCTGATCTGGATAAGGGAGGTTCATCTGCCGCATGATACGGAATATCTCTTCGTATGAATGGCGTTGGTCACGGTCATAGTGGGCAAGCCCGGCCAATGTCTGTACATGGATTTTCTCTCCGTCTTTCATACGGTCAAAACGGCGTGTCATAAAGTGATATGACTCTTTTTCCTGAAGTAACCGGCATTCCATCATATCGATACCGCAGGCTTTTGCCATCCGGTGATAGGCATATTCGATATTTCCTATTCCTTGTGGATTGTCCGTTATCTGCGTGTGTTCGCTGTATTTGCCGCCATCAAATTTCAACAGCCAATATCCGAATCCTTCAGGAGCTTTTACCTGTCCGGAGCGTACCTCTCCGGTAATATCGTTGTAGGCGATGATGGCCTTGGGCTTGGCACCTCCGGCAGATGTTCCCACTTTCAGTATATCCAGAATGTTTCTTCCTTCCTGGCGCAGTTGGACCTGAAAAGCCATTCTGTCCGTGAATACGGATTTGGCAAGCTCCGTCAGTTCCTCGATATGGAGCACTGATGATTCGTTCATGCCGTTGATTGGCGAGGACGGCTCAAACTCCAGTGCGCCCATGCCACGTTTGCCTACATAGCAAAGCCTGTCTAAAGGGGTAATCTCTTCTCCGGACAATCCCTTGCTGGCAAACCATTCATTGATGATCTGGTTTCCGAAAGTGTCCGGCAGTGAATCGGCAAACAGGCCGGGCAACCCCTTGAAACAGTCGGTACGGTTTTCAAGGAACCGGTAGGGGGTGTTCCTGTACTGGCTGATGGGCATGATGATGGGAGAAATGTCAAGACCGGAGCGGATGAACTTCCGTTCATAGTCGAACAAGGCGGCATTGCTTTCCTTTTCCCAATAGAGAGAGCCTACGCTTTCTCCCCATAGCTTTACATCTACTATCAAATCATTCATGGTTATCTTGTTTTAAATGGCGTACACGGTAGCGTTTCTTTCCTTGCAGTTTTTTGAGCTCTATCGGGCTGACCCGGATTTCCGGTACCAGTTGCTCCAGGTTCTCCAGCAGGCCGAGCGAGCGGAGTACGCTGATGAACAACAGCAGCGATACCGATTTGCCCTTCTCGATGTTCGCAACGGTCAAGGGGCTTACACCGGAAGCCGTTGCCAGTTCTTCCTGCGTGATATGCTGCCTGATACGTGTCTCTTTGATGCGCTGGCCGATTCTCATCAGCACAGCTGGATTGCTCATTTCATTCCACATGGTTGTTCCTTTTTTGCAAATATACAAATAATCCATGTAAATATATAGATTAACTTGAATATATGATGTTAATCTATATGAATACAATGATTATAGTTGCTTTATCGGCTGTTTTTTTCTTTGAACTAGGATGAAAACTGACTAAAATCACAATGTGTTGTGAATATGAAAGAGCTAGGAAAGATGATTAAAGAGTGCAGGAAGAGTTTGAAGGTCAATCAGCTGGAACTTCTCCGAACTGGCGGGCGTGGGCATCAATACGCTGGTGGCCATCGAGCGTGGAGAAGGCAATCCTAAATTGGCTACTGCTTTCCATTGGAGTTGATTAAAGTGCGGAAAAATGTATAAGATTGCTTCTATTATCTGCTTATTTTAGTATATTTGTGCTTTAAATAAGTGCGGATAAATGTATTATACGCTGTTTTTACATGTATAAAAATGCTGTTTGTAGATGAAAAGATTTGTTTTGCAACAACTTATAGAATGGAAAAACCGTGAGGATAGAAAACCTCTGATTTTAAATGGTGCCCGACAAGTTGGGAAAACATGGCTGCTCCATGAGTTTGCCAAACTTGAATACAAAAAAGAGGCTTATGTGGTATGCCGTAAGAATAACCTTGCACGCCAGCTTTTTTCTCAGGATTTCAATGTTGACAGAATTTTACGGGGGCTGCGTGCGATGACTTCCGTTGACATTACTCCGGGTGATACGCTTATTATCCTTGATGAGATACAAGATATCCCGGAAGCACTGGAATCTTTGAAGTATTTTAAAGAGGAGGTTCCGGAGTATCATATAGCTGTGGCAGGTTCACTTTTGGGGATATCCCTTCATCAGGATGTGTCTTATCCCGTAGGGAAGGTAAATGTCATCAATATATTTCCTATGAACTTTGAAGAGTTTCTTGTCGCCAAGGGAGAAGAAGAAGCTTGTAAATTGCTTATGAGTGGGGATTTTGAAACGATAAGCCTCCTGCATGACAAATATACGGATCTCCTTCGGCAATATTATTATGTAGGTGGTATGCCGGAAGTTGTACTCAAATATGTAGAAACGGATTCCTTGCTGGAAGTCAGAAGAATACAGTCGGAGATTTTGCAAGGCTATGATCTTGACTTCTCAAAACATGCGCCCAAAGAACAGGTTCCGCGTGTCCGAATGGTATGGAACAGCATTCCTTCCCAATTATTTAAAGAAAACAAGAAATTCATTTACGGAGCTTTGCGAAAAGGTGCCAGAGCCAATGATTTTGAGATGGCCATTCAATGGCTTGTAAATGCCGGGTTGTTGTATAAAGTGCCTCGATGTACCAAACCGGAGCTTCCGCTTGATATTTATGAAGACCTGTCGGCTTTCAAACTCTATATGGTTGATTTGGGGCTTATGGGTGCTATGGTCAAGACAGATCCGGCCCAAGTCTTGATTAAAAACGACATATTTAAGGAATACAAGGGAGGAATGACTGAACAGTATGTATTGCAGCAGATGAAAAGTAAGGGCGTGTCACCGATTTATTACCATAACACAGACAATTCGCGTCTTGAGTTGGATTTTGTTATTCAACGTAATGCCCAAATGGTGCCGATAGAAGTGAAGGCCGAAGGGAATGTCCGGGCCAATTCGTTGACAGCATTACTGGGAAAAAGACCGGAATTGCATGCGGAGAGATTTTCTATGTTGCCTTATAAAGTACAGGGTAATCTTACAAATTTTCCGCTATATGCAATATAGGTGTATCCTTTTCCCATGCCGGTCATACCGTTAGAACTGATTGATAAGTATGATGCGTATGTTGGCCGGTATGTCTATCTTTGTGGCAATGAAAACAGAGAGAGGATTGATTTACGCCTTGTTTTCCGGGACGGAAAGGAGATTGGCACGGATGATCTGAATCTGTATTATAATTGATGTGACGGCTTGGATGTCCCCCGGATGAATGTTCGGGGGATTCTTTTTCTTTTGGGCGTTCCTGTGGGACGGTCAGGCTTTCCGTTGCAAGTCCTCGCCTAAAGGCTGTGGGCTTTACTCTGCAATCCCTAACGCATGGCTGAAAAGTCCTCTTGCCGGTGTTCTTCTTCATACAGCCTCATGCGTTCTTGTAATGCTTCTTTTAAATTGTCGCTTTTTTTCAGTCCGAGTTTGGCACGTATGTTCGCTCGTTGGCTGGTTATGTTTCCGCTACTCCGATGTAATAATTCGCATATTTGGCTGACGGTCTTGTCTTGCAGTATTAAACGGCAGATGTTTAATTCGGACGGGGATAAATTGGGATATATTCTCCTGATTGTATCAAGTTTACTTTTTTCCTTTTTCTGGTATGCGGCAAGGGCTGTAAAAAGATTTTCTTTGGATTGTTCCCCTATTATGCTTAACAGGGAGCTTGTCTTTTCTTCCGGGTTATTCTCGCTTAACAACTCGGCGAACGCGAATAGTTCTTCCTTTTTCATTTGGAGACGTTTCAAAAGCATTTCCTCTTCCTCTTTTAGCAAGTTGCTACTTTTTAGCAAGCTGCTGATATTACTGTGTAAGGATCTTCCTAATAAGGGGATCATGGTGTATATGATGATGATCAAAGGCAGATAACTGTATAGGAACGGTTCGTCGGTGATAAGTGTGCAGATTGTATAGGAAGCTATGGTAAGGGAGGACAATAGGATGGAGATATTACTCATATAGGCACAGATGGAAAGCATGGTAAATAAGAGAGAGATACTAATGTTACTCATTATCAATGCTCTTTGATAACTATATTCATATCCGCTACATATTGAGCAATAAATTATTTCGATAAAAATCTCGATATGTATGGCTATCAGTATAATGGAAAAGGTCGTGGTCAGATTTACTCTCTTTTTAAAATAAGCGAGAGTGCACATAATGATAAACAGGAATAATACGCTGTTAATATAATAAAACTGTTCATTGGGAAATGGAACTGAATATATGTATATGGGTGCGCATAAGACCAGCATGAGCAGGGATAGATGAAAGACTCGTTTTTGTTGATACGTTATTATCATTTCTCTTTCTTTTTTGTCGTAAGTTTGAGTTTTTATTGAACTTAGAAAAGAGGCGGCTTTTGTGCTGATTTTCATGTGTTTTATTGTTTTAAGTGTTATTAAGTATAATGTTTCCTGCAAAAATAACTGTTTTTTTTTTTTTGTATGTTTAAGTACTTTTCTTTATGATGTTAAGTGTTTTTAATTGTTGTGTAAGCGTGATTGGCTGCTGTGGTAAGTGTTGTAGCTGTTGTGTGGTTGTCTTTTTAAGTATTTATAAGTTTAAAATACTTGTTTTTTGCTTTGGAGGTTGGTTTATAGATGTGTATTTTGCGGTCGAAATTCAAGGGGTGTAAAAGCCTGGGTTTGGATTGTCATATTAACAAATGATTAAATGACGAAAAGATGTTTTTTTATATTAAATGTGTATTGTTCGTGCTCGTGTTGAGTATAAGCGGAGAAATATCCGCTCAGGAGAAGCGTGATTCGGTAAGGATCTATTTTCATCAAGGAAAGGTAAATATAGATACATGTTTACTTGACAATGGGAACGAGATGGAGCGGTTTGCTAAAATCTGTTCCGCATTGAACGACTCCGTCCGTCTTATCAGGAAAATTCAAATAATAGGAGGAGCTTCCCCGGAAGGAGGGGGGCTGTTGAATGGAAGGCTGTCTGAAAAACGAGCAGAGGTTTTGTGGCGGTATATATCACCTTATATAAAGATTCCGGTATTGGAGAAGGATTTTCATTTTTCGGGAAGCGACTGGAACGGACTTATAACGATGGTGAGAGCGGATGTGAATGTTCCGGAGAGGGAGGATGTCCTTCGTTTGTTGGAGAAGATCGTCCGTTTGGAAAACCAGGACAGCCCTTATTTGGGGGGAGAACTGAAAAGACTGAAAGGGGGGAGGCCATACTCATATTTGTATAAATTCCATTTTCCGAAACTTCGTTCGTCGATGGTGAAAATATGCTATGATAGTGATCCGATAAATCCCGTCAGAGATACGGTATATATACATACACGTGATACGTTGTGCATCCGTGATACCGTTACCGTCATAGCTCCGGTAAAGAAACGGCCGTTTTGCATGGCGGTGAAAACAAACTTGCTTTATGACGCTGTTTTGATACCTGACATCGGGGTTGAGTTCTGTTTGGGGAAGAACTGGTCTGTGGCCGGGAATTGGATGTATGCCTGGTGGAAAAGTGATCGGAAGCATAATTATTGGCGTATCTATGGGGGAGATGTGGAGTTGCGCCGCTGGTTCGGTCGGAGAGCGGTGGAAAAACCGTTTTCCGGGCATCATGTCGGATTGTACGGGCAGATCGTCACCTATGATTTCGAATTGGGTGGGAAAGGTTACTTGGGGGATAAATGGAGTTACGGGGGAGGCGTGGCTTACGGCTACTCGTTACCTGTGGGACATCGGTTCAATGTGGATTTCACGTTGGGAATCGGCTACCTTGGAGGATCGTACAAGGAGTACATCCCTTTGGACGGTCACTATGTATGGCAGACCACTAAAAACCGCCGCTGGTTCGGCCCGACCAAGGCGGGTATCTCTTTGGTGTGGTTGATCGGGCGGGGGAATTATAGCCGGAAGAAAGGAGGCAGGCAGTGATACGGATACGCTTTAGTCTGGTGTTCATATTTTTATGGATAGGACTGACGGCTTGTGAGCATAAGGATTTATGTTACGATCATCCGCACTTTGCCACGGTGCGGGTAATATTCGACTGGACCAAGATTTCCAATCATGACAAGCCTGAAGGCATGAGGGTCGTATTTTATCCGACCGATGATGAAAGCAACACGTGGATATTTGATTTCCCCGGAGGAGAGGATGGGGAAGTGGAGCTCCCCGAGAATGATTACCGGGTAATTTGCTTCAACTACGATACCGACGGGATGGTTTGGAAAGAAAACGGCAGTTACACGCTTTTTACTGCCGATACGCGTGATGTTCGGTCGCCGGATAACCGGACAATGGCCGTCACCCCACCCTGGCTGTGTGGCGACCATATAGACAGAGTTATCCTCAAGGACATTCCGGAAGGAAGCACGAAGATAATACGGCTAACTCCCGTAAACATGGTATGTCACTACACGTATGAGGTGAACGGTCTTCGGGGACTGGACAGGGTGGCGGATTTGCGGGCCGCTCTTTCCGGCATGTCCGGCTCGCTTAACATGTCCGGCGACAGTTTGCCCGCCGGTCTTTCGGAGAGCCTGCTCTTTGATGGAATGGTTTCACGGAATCAGATTATAGGCGGATTCTATACGTTTGGACATTCCGCACTTGAAGGAGAGCCCAATGTTTTCCGGCTGTATCTCAAGAACCGTTCCGGCAGCATGTCTGTATTGGAACAGGACGTGAGCGACCAAGTGCATGATGTCCCGGTAGCGGGGCATATCGGTGATGTGCATCTGGTGTTGAATTTTGATTATGAGGTACCATCCGAGCCGGGAAATGGCGGTCCGGGATTTGATGTGGACGTTGATGATTGGGATGATGTGAATATGGATATAGTGTTGTAATACGAGTTTATTAATTATATGTATCAATTTAAATTGTTTTTATTTATGAAAAAAAGTACAGTAATGCTTTGGGCAATCTTTGGAGCACTACTCATGGGTTGCTCAGACGAGGAGATTGCGAATGTGGAAACCTCCTCACGAAATGCGATTGGTTTTAACGTGTTAAGTAATGCGGCGGAAACGAGGGCTACCCCTACTACCAACACCAACTTGAAGAACACCGATTTCGACGTGTTCGCTTTTACGGCGGATGGTACTGCCTTCATGGGAAAGGTCGACACGGAATTTGGACATGACGGAGTGAATATCGTGTACAAAGATAATAAGTGGGATTATAAAAATGCGGGCGATCTTCGTTATTGGCCTACCGAGCCTTTGGACTTTTACGCGTTCAATCCCGGAACGGTTGATGAAGCCATGCAGTGGAGTTATATGTGGGAAGCCACCAAGGATACTCAAAAGATAACTTATTCCTGCTCCGATGAGTATGGATCTGGTATCAATGCTCATGAAAACTACGACGTGATGTATGCCATAGCCAAAGGCCAGACAAAAGACAAGAACAACGGAGTAGTGAAATTTAACTTCAAGCATATTCTGTCACAGGTCGTATTCAAAGCAAAGACCGAATACGATAACATGCAGGTGGACATCGACATGATCAAGATTCATAATGTCAAAATGGGCGGCTTCTTCACATTGCCTGCGGCAGCCGATGGAACGGGAAGTTGGAGTGATCTTAATGATTTACCAAGTGAGGCATCAGGTCTGGGCAAATTTACCGTAGTGAAAGACGCAAACACCACGGTCGAAAGTAATACTACAGCTACCGATATTTCCACAACTACTCCTATGCTGAATAGACCACAGGAGCTGACTGCTTGGAAAGTTTCCGAAACAGGCACCAAAACCAAGGAGCAGGCCGATGATGCGAAGCAATGTTATCTGGAGATCGCCTGCAAAATCCGGCAGAACGGAGTTTATCTGTTGGGTTCAGCAGATAATTACGGAACAATTTATGTTCCGTTCGGAGATACATGGAAACCGGGCAAGCGTCATATCTACACGTTGATTTTCGGTGGTGGTTATACTGATCAGGGAGAGGCTGTGTTGAATCCGATCCGGTTTGATGCAGAGACAACAGGCTGGGTTGATGCAGAGACAACAGGCTGGGTTGATGCAGAAAAGACGTAAACGTCCAACCTTAATCCAAACGTTTATTAATATCGTACCCGTTGGCAGGTTAAACATACGCAAGATTAACCCTGCCAACGGGTTTTTTATAGGGAATCGCATTTTCAATATACTTTTTGATGTGTAGGGGTGCTTTTTGCGTACCTTTTTCCTGGAGAATTTCTTTTGTGGAGTGTTTGCCCTGTATATTCCCGATACGCTGTTATAGCAGGGAACTGTTTTTATCCAAGTAGTCAGATATAGCCTCTTGCAATACCGATTTTAGCGAATCGCCTTTGCGGATCGCGATCAGCTTTAAGTTCTGGTGATAGGTTTCGTCCATGACAAAATTACAATGCACGGTTTTCGCTTTCTTCGGCTTTTGAGCCTCTTTTTGCCCGGCCGTGGATTGGATCAGGCTGTCTAATCCCCCGGTCAGCCCGGCCGACATACTGTTTTTTAAATCGTTCTTCTTTGCCATATGGTTACTTTATTTCTGTTAGCAGTTCGTTACATACCTTTTCGTAGTCCTCTGCCCCGGCAGATTTGGGGGCATAGTGAAAAATATCCTGCCCTTGTGTCGGGGCTTCGGCCAGCGCAATGGAGTTGCGTATATGGGTGCTGAACACTTTGCCCTGGAATGTTTCCTGTACCAGTTCCGAAACGCTCTTGTTCAGGTTCTTTCTTCCGTCGTACTGGGTTATCAGAACCCCGGCTATCGAAAGATCCGAGTTCAAACGTTGCTGCACCTTGTGGACGACCTGCATAAGTTTGGCCATTCCACGCATTGCCAGGAATTGAGCCTGAACCGGGATAATCAACCGATCCGAGGCCGTCAGTGCGTTAAGCGTGAGCAGCGACAGCGAGGGGGGACAGTCGATCAGGATATAATCGAATTTCTCCTTTTGGCCCTTGATAAGGTGGGCTAAGATAAGTTCCCGCCCGGCCTCGTTGATTAACTCCGTTTCAACGGCCGAGAGATCCAGGCAGGAGGGAACGACGCAAAGGCCGTCCTTATGCTCGTAGATCGGCAGGTCGTATTCGCCTTTCATCGCACCGTAGATCGTTTGGGGAAGCTCCGCAGAGAAGCCCAGCGATTCGGTCAGGTTGGCCTGCCCGTCAAGGTCGATCAAAAGAACCTTGTACCCTTTTTGACGTAACGCGCCGCCCAGGTTGATCGTGGTTGTGGTCTTTCCTACTCCCCCCTTGTGATTCAATACGGAGATTACTTTTGCTTTGCTCATAAATTCAGTTTTTTAAATGGTTGTCATGTCCGCAAATATAGTTAAAATACTAATATACTAAAATACTAAAAGTAGTATTTTTCGTTTTTTGCGTGTTTTTTGTGCCGATCGGGGAAGCGTACCGAAATAAATCCGGTTTCCGTCTTTCGGTACGTTTTGTTTCTGTACCGGAATTAATCAAAGATTAGAATAACCATAAATGTTTTTATACGTTAATCATACGTATGTATATATGTATATATTTGTTTTTGAGTATCTTTGTGTGCTATGAATAAAAAATAAAAGACATGAGCACTTATTCGTATAAAAATCCGAAGTTTATAAATTCCCCTAAAGGGGTGGTTGAAGTTGTAGAAGTGATTTATGACGGCAAAGATGATCCGGCCTATTCACTGGCTATTATTAAATGGGAAAATACCTATAAATTAGGTATTCGTTGGAACATCGCTTATAGTGAATGGGACGATTACCGCAAACAGAACGGGCAAGATGAATGTATAGGTAATCCACAGTCGAGAGGTATTCCCACCTGGTTTGTTTTGCCCGATGATATGATGTTTAGTGAGAAGTTCAGCGGTGCGATGCAGAGGCTTGATGAATTAAGAAAAGGTAAATAAGTAATGGAACAGGGAGAAATCATATTATACCAGCCGGATGAAGCGGTCAGGTTGGAAGTGAGGCTGGAAGATGAAACCGTTTGGCTGACACAGGCGCAAATTGTGGATCTTTTTCAATCCAGCAAAGCAAATATAAGCGAGCATATAAAAAACATATATGATCAGAAAGAATTAGAGGAAAGTTCAACTGTTCGGGATTTCCGAACAGTTCGACAGGAAGGCAAACGGCAAGTGATGCGCAATCTGACTTATTACAATTTGGATGCGATCATATCCATTGGGTTTCGTGTCAATAGTAAAAGAGGTATTTTATTTAGGCAATGGGCGAATAAGGTTTTAAAGGACTATCTTTTAAAAGGGTATTCCATTAATAAACGTTTGTCAGAACTTGAAAGGACTGTCGCTCAACATACCGAGAAGATAGATTTTTTTGTGCGTACTGCCTTGCCCCCGGTCGAAGGCATTTTTTATAACGGCCAGATTTTCGATGCGTACAAGTTCGCTACCGATCTGGTAAAGTCGGCCAGGCGTTCGATCGTGCTTATCGACAACTATGTGGACGAAACGGTCTTGCTCATGTTGAGTAAACGCAGCGTCGGTGTCTCGGCCACCATTTACACCCAGCGTATCACGCAGCAACTCCAACTTGATCTTGACAGGCATAACAGCCAGTACACACCTATCGACATCAGGACGTACCGGGACAGTCACGACCGTTTCCTGATCGTTGATGAAACGGACGTGTACCATATCGGAGCCTCGTTAAAGGATCTGGGGAAAAAGATGTTCGCTTTCTCAAAGCTGGATATTCCGGCGGCTGTGATTACTGACCTGTTATAATATCCTTTGTCTTATGAATGGGCTGTCGCAAAAGAAAAACCCGTTCTTGATGAACGGGTATATCCTTGACTTGGTTACGTGTTTTGATAACAGAGGCTTTACCAAGCATTACAATGCAAAGATAGTAATTATAGGTTAATTAGCGAATTTCTTTTTTGGATAGATCCGGAAATAATGCCTCCTTGAAAGAGGTGGATAAGGTGATTAAAACAATAGATAAGGAAGAACAAAAGCAAAAGGGATGAATGTGGTTATTTATTCACGTGTAAGCTCGCATTCGGCCAGGCAATCGACCGAACGGCAGGTTGTCGATCTGGAGAGGTTCGCAGCCGGACGGGGGTACGAGGTGACGGCGGTCTTTGAGGAAAAGATAAGCGGACGAAAGGCCAATATCGAACGCCCGGTTTTAAGCCGTTGCCTGGAATACTGCACAGATCCGCAGAACCGGGTGGATATGTTGTTGTTGACCGAGATCTCACGCCTGGGGCGTTCCACCCTAGAGATCCTAAAGGCACTCGATACGCTGCACACGCATAAAATATGCGTGTATATCCAAAACCTGAACCTGGAAACATTACGGCCGGACAAGACGGTAAACCCCTTGTCCTCTCTGATCACTACCCTGTTGGGGGAACTGGCCGCGATCGAACGCCAGGGGATCATCGACCGCCTTAATAGCGGACGGGAGTTGTACATCCAGAAAGGGGGCAGGCTGGGACGGAAGCCGGGAAGCCGGAAAACGGCCGAACAGAGGAAAGAGGAATACCGGGAGGCGATCGCCTTGTTAAAGAAAGGCTACTCGATCCGGAACGTGGCGAAGCTCACGGGAAAGGCCGTATCTACAATACAACAGGTAAAAAAAGACTTTATTAATAGCTGATTATCGGAAAAAAGACCGTATTTTTGCAACAAATACGAGTAAATGCACATAATTAAAAACGAGTATTTGCACGTGGATAAAAACGAGTATTTGCACGAAAATAATCAGGATCTAAATAAAAACGGTAGTATGGCAACAATGGCGGAGAAAATGGCGGCTTCACTGGAGGAATTAAGAAAGCTCCAGGAGAAAGACCGCTGTGTCGTCCTGCAAGGGACGGCCGAGATAGGGAGAACGCATTTAACCCGGCTGTTGGATAACGGCTGGTTGCAGGAAGTAATGAAAGGCTGGTATATTGCGGCCAGGCCGGGAACAGAGGGGGACACGACGGTCTGGTACACCTCATTCTGGTATTTTATTGCGAAATACGCGGCCGTCCGGCTGGGGGAACAATGGTGCTTGACGGCCGACCAGTCGCTGGATCTGTATTCGGGGAAAACGACCGTGCCCGTGCAGGTGATTATCAAGTCGCCGAAAGGCCATAACAACACGCAAAAGCTGATGTATGATACCTCGCTTTTGGTGTTTCAAAGCGAGATTCCGGATCAGGTATATAAAGAGCCGGAATACGGCCTTAATCTCTATCCGCTTGCCGAAGCCCTGGTATATGCCACGCCGAGATATTTCCAAGTGGAGAAGATCGCAGCCCGCACCTGCCTGGCCATGATACGGGACGCTGCCGATATATTAAAGGTACTGACGAAAAACGGGGCTTCGCTTCGTGCCGGAAGAATAGCCGGGGCGTTCCGGAACATCGGGAACAGCGAAATCGCCGACAGCATCGTTTCCACGATGCGGGGGTTCGGGTATGACGTGAGAGAAGAAGATCCGTTCGAGGATCAGCCACGAACGCCCCTTGTTTATGAGGTGTCGCCTTACGTCACACGCTTGCGCCTGATGTGGGAGAACATGAGGGATAAGGTTGTAGAACTGTTTCCCGAAGCCCCTGGAAAGATTGATGACGTGGAGGGGTATTTGAGATCCGTCGATGAAAAGTATTCGGAGGACGCTTATCATTCTCTCTCGATCGAGGGATATAGGGTTTCCCCGGAGCTGATCGAGAAAGTGCGTGTCGGGAACTGGAAGCCGGAGAAAGAAGATAAGGAGCATAAAAACGCACTGGTGGCACGTGGGTATTACCAGGCGTTCCTGGCTGTCAGGGGGACGATCTCCGATATACTGAAAGGAAAGAACGCAGGGGAAGCGGTAAGGGCGGATCATCTGGTCTGGTATATGCAGATGTGGATGCCGTTCGTTACGGTGGGGATCTTGCAAAGGGAGGATATTGTGGGTTATCGTACCGGGCAGGTCTATATACGGGGATCGCAACATATCCCGTTGAACCCGAAAGCGGTCAGGGACGCTATGCCCGTCCTTTTCGATCTCTTGAAGAATGAGCCGCACCCGGCGGTAAGGGCTGTCCTGGGACACTTCTTTTTCGTGTATATTCACCCCTATATGGACGGGAACGGGAGAATGGGACGGTTCGTCTTGAACGCCATGCTTGCGTCTGGAGGCTATAACTGGACGGTTGTTCCGGTGGAGCGTAGAAAAGAATATATGAAAGCGTTGGAAAAGGCCAGCGTGGAGGGGGATATTTCCGAATTTGCCAAAGTGATAGCCTCGCTGGTCAAGTAATGATATTTATAATAATGACAATATGAAATCAACGGAATATATCGAATGGGATAAACTGGAGCAGATCCCGTTCTGCCTTTGCCGGATCGCGGAGGATGAAGAAAACCAGGAAATAGATGTTTATTATCTGGATAAACGGGTTTGCCATGATTACGATCATGTGGGGCATTATTTTCGTACTGCGATAATCATGTTTAGAAGGATCAGGAACATAACGGCCGATTGGGTGAACCTCAAAAACCTTTGGTTGCTAAGGGACTGTATCAGGGAGAATTTTAATCATGGCCTGGAGGTGGACGATCTGATCTTCGGGGAAACATTCGACGGTGAGGATCCGGAAACTATAAAGCCGCTAACCAAAGAACGGCTGTTCAAGATTAAAAAGGTGATTCAGGAAAAAGATCCATACGCTACCGTATAGGGGGGAGTATATAAAAACAAAACCCTGGAGTTTGTCTTGCGACAGGGACAACAGGGGATTACTACGCGAATATAGGGAGTATATCTCGTTTAATTTGTATCTTCACCATGTCATATCAGAGTTTTGCTTGTTTTTTTGCAACACTAGGATAAGTAAAAATTCTGACATGGCAAAATCCTGGGCAACTTTTTGTTGCTCAGGTACTTTAAAAGTTTAATTTGTAATAGTGTTGCGGAATTAAGGGTATTTACTACTTTTAGTATTTTAGTGTATTAGTACGCTTTTCTTTTGGAGGATTTGGGCGTTCCCGTAAACGGTCGGGCTTTCCGCCTCCAAGTTCTCGCCTGAAGGCTGTGGGCTTTCCACTGCAATCCCTAACGCATAAATACACCCCCCCCACCCACCCGGCTAAGGTAGGCTATTTCCGGATAGATTCGTTCGGTGAAGCCAGCCGGATAAAAGCGCCTGACTTTTCACTGATCGGCACAATCCGGAAAGGAGTACCCGGAATGATCCTTGCCCGGCTGATGAGCGCAGGCACTCGTCGGCGGGGCAAGGAACATTCCTTGTCGGGAACTCCGGTAGCCGATTGTCGAACCCGGTTTTAACCCCCCTTTCAGGGGAGAGAGGTATTTTAGTTTTTCCGGCGTGGCCGCCTTGCGTTTACCTTGACCGGGGGTTTTGTCTGCAAAGGTCAAACGGCTTTTTCCATATCCCAAGTTGAGCCGCAAGCGGCTTTTAGAAAAAATCTCCAGCCTGGCTAAAGCCAGGTAGTATTTTTCCTAAAAAACTTGTGCTATGGAAAAAAACGTTTGGGGTGTTCTCATACAAAAACCTCTCGGAACTCAAGGTAAACGCAAGACGACCACACCGACAGCCCCGAAAAACCAAAATGAGGTTGTCTTGATACAAAAACATCGGAATCTTAGGCATCCGCAAGGTTTGGTGGGGGAGGGTGCGAGGTGGGGAGTTTACTATCGGAAAAAATCAGGTAGTAAATACTAAATTTAGTATATACTAAAATACTACTTTTGCATATAATTATCTTATAAATAGTTAGTTAAACGTTGTTTAAATACTTGCATCTCTCAAATAAAAGTGCTATCTTAGAGGTATAGAAAAAGAGATAACAACCTTTAGAACTGGCTCACCCACCAGGATAAAGAACGGGGGACGTAGTTATGAAAACTGATTATTTCGACAAGGCAGCGCAACAGTTTGCAAATTTGATGTCAGACATAAATGATCGAGAAGATCCAGCAGGTAGAGGACAACTGGCAAAAGCCCTGGATCACCATTGCGGCGAATACACGCAATTTCTTTCCGCAGAACCTCACAGGACGCAGGTACGCCGGAGGCAACGCCTTTTTACTCCTTTTCCTTTGCGAGAAATTCCAGTACCAGACACCCGTATTTATGACGTTCAACCAGGCGAATGAGGCCGGGATCTCCGTGCTGAAAGGATCGAAATCGTTTCCGGTCTATTACTTCCTTTTCTACGTGTACCACAAGGAAACACGCAAGAAAATAACCTTTGAGGAATACAAGGCGTTAAGCCGGGAGCAGCAACAGGAATACAACGTTATACCGACCTATAAATATTACTCGGTCTTTAACTTGGATCAGACCAATTTTTCGGACGTGAGGCCGGAAGAATGGGAAGCGTTAAGGGAGAAGTTCAGAGGGGGACAGGCAGAGCAGCCCGACGGGACAACCGGAGAGGCGCACCCCGAAATAGACGCCATGCTGGAGGCGAAAAGCTGGTTTTGCCCGATACGGGAGCAGCAAGGCGACAGGGCTTTCTATTCTCCTTTAGCCGATTATATCGTAGTGCCGCTTCGCTCGCAGTTCGTCGATATGCAGAGCTTTTACGAAACGCTTCTGCATGAAATGGGACATTCCACGGGACACCCCACCCGATTGAACCGGGATCTTGCGCACCCGTTCGGATCAGAGGAATACGGCAAGGAGGAATTAACGGCCGAGTTCGCCGCAGCCCTGGCAGGAATGTTTTTCGGGATAGCCGAACATATACGCACTGAAAACGCAGCTTATCTGAAAAGCTGGATATACGTCGGCTGTTCGCAAAACCACCCGTACTGTGGAGAATGGCTGCCAAACCAAGTTTTCCGAAAGCGGGGCCTGCGGCCTATACGTGGTGCGGGGCACTCAAACAGTCTATTCCAACGTGAAACTGACAGCCGAGAGGGATGCCGACACGGGCGGTCTCGTATGGAAAACTGAAAGTCCGACACCGCTCGCAGGCGGGCTGTTGGACGAACACTATTATTTCTACTATCCCTATCAGGCACGAGCCTCAATACTGGGGCAGGGCGGCTGTTCGCCTTCATCATTACGGTGAACGAGCTAACCGTGCCCGGCTTGTCGGTGCGGAGCGAAACATACACCATCTCCGACAATAAGACCTGCCATATCCTGGAGTCTGTCTGCCCGTGATGTTATCCTCTCATCGAATTCCTGTACTCACTCGGGCTCATTCCATAGTACTTCCTGAACACCTCCCTGAAATATCTGACATCGGAGAACCCCGAGTCATCCGAGATTTCCGTTATCGAACAGTCTTTTTCCCTGAGCAGTTGTGCCGCATATTGCAGCCGCATGGAGCGGATATAGTCAGCCGGGGCATGGCCGGTGAGCGCCTTCAACTTGTTGAAAAATCCGGTGCGGCTCATGTTCTGCATGCCACAGAGCATGTCCACACAGAAACCGGGGTTGTCGATATTCTTCATGACGCATTCCCTTACGGAGGCCATGAATTTCCAGTCCCGGGTATTGTGGCAGTCCGGCGGAACCTGTCCGACTCCGTCCTCAAGACCGGCGTATGCCCGTCTGAGCAGTGCCCGGTTTGCCAGTATGTTCCTGATATTCGCCCTGAGCACGTTTATGCTAAACGGTTTGGTGATATAGGCGTCAGCTCCGTTTTCCAGCCCCTCCAGCATGTCCTTCTCATCTCCCAAGGCGGTCAGCAGCATGACCGGGATATGGGATGTCTCAATATCGGATTTGACGGACGCGCAAAGTTCGTCCCCTCCCATTTCAGGCATCATAACGTCCGAAAGTATCAGGTCCGGATTGTATTCTCTCGCCACAAGCAGCGCGTCCCGTCCGTTGGAACAGGTTTGGACCAGGTATTCCTCTTTCAGCAGCCCCTCAAGGTAGGTCCGCAAATCGTCATTGTCCTCCACAATAAGAATACGCTGCCGGTCCCCGCCGGTCATTGTTGGAAGGATCTCACGCATGGGGCCGCAATCCGGTCCCATGCGGGTTTCCCCGGTATCCTGTTTCCTGGGCGAAGCAACGGGGCATGCCTTGTCAAGGCGTCTGCTCCTCAGGGGAAAAATAACACATACCATGGTCCCCTTCCCCTCGGTACTGGTAACGCGGACCCTGCCTCCGTGCAGCCTTACCAGCCTATGTACCATCATCAGTCCGACACCGTTTCCCGCCACTTGCAGATTGACGGCATTACTGCCCCTGAAATGGTTCCTGAACAGTTTCTTCCGTTCCTCAGGTGGAATGCCAATCCCCGTGTCTTCCACTTCCACACCCCATACATGCCGGTCCACGAAGGCACGGACCTGGATACTCCCGCCCCGTGGAGTGTACTTCAGTGCGTTGGACAGTATATTCTTCAATATAGAGTCCATTTTGTCCTTGTCAAACCGGACATTCAGGTAAGGGAAGCCGCTCTCACGGGTGATATCGATGTCCCTGATGGAGGCATATGTGCGGAATGCCTCACAGGTCGTCTCCAGATAACTGTTGAGCTCATATTCCGAGACATGAAGTCTCAAGGTGTAGTTGTCCGTACTCTCGAAATCTATCAGGCTGGTGACCAATCCCAGAAGTCCGTCCACGCTTTTCAGGGCCATCCGTACATTGTCCATCCCCTCCGCCTTCACCATGTCTTTCTCCACCACCTCTTCCAGCGGAGCCTTGATCAGCGTAAGCGGAGTACGGACATCATGGGCAGTATGTATGAAGAAGCACGTCTTTTCGTCTGATATCCTTTTCTGCCTGCGCAACATGGCAACGCGAAAAGACACCACCCCAGCCAACACACACAATGACGCATATCCGGCAATGGCCCATGTACCCGCCCACAGCGGCCGGGCGACACTCAGACCGAGGCTTCTTTCCTCATACACCTTGTATTTCTCCTCATTGGAGACGGCACGGATACGCAGGGTGTAGTTGCCTGGGGGCAGGCTCGTGAACTGTATCCGCCCGCTCTGGACCGGATGGCTCCAGCCCTCGTAGAGCCCCTCCAATTTCCATGAATATAGGATGTTCGAGGGATAGTCGTAGTTGATGGAGACAGCTTCCAGGGAGAAGGTATTCTGGTCATATGCAAGTTCCAGCCTGACGGTATTGTCAATATCCTCCCTCAAGGGGGATCCCTTGTCCCCGGGATAGACGGGGCGGTAGGAGATCATGAAATCCCGCAGGAGCATCCGAGAAAAATGCGGGGCGGGTATCCTCATGTCGGAGGGGAACATGACGGCTCCGGTGTTACTCCCGAACACGAAGCTTTCCCCGTGCCGGAAAGTGGATACCCCGGCATTGAGGCATACGCTTGCCAGCCCTTGTTCTGCCGTCCAGTTTCTGAAAGTGCCGCTCTCACGCCGGAACAGGGCCACGCTGTTTTCGGTCCCCAGTAGCAGGGTGCCGTCCGCACGGGGGACAATGGTATGGATGTTATTGGATATCAGGGCGCAGTTCTCGGTCTGGTATTGGCGGACGAACCTGTCCTCCACGCTGTCATAGACGAGAAGTCCCGCCCCGCCGGTGCCGATATACAGGAGCCCGTCCGGTGCCTGGTACAGTGCATAGACATGAACCGCCTCGACTGGAAATGCGATATGTCTGCAGGTCCCCCCGTGCCCGTCAAGCAGGTACAACCCCATGCCGGTACCGATCCACATCCATTCCGGAGCCTTCTCCAGTATGGCGGTGATGGGGCCCGGGACCGGGTACAGGCGTACTGTGCCGTCATGGGGATCGAAACGTTTGAGATTGTGGCAGCCCCCTGTCCATATACATCCTCCGGAATCTTTTCCGATGTCATTGATATACTGGTCTGGACACCCCTCTGCTGCAAAGGAGGGGGGAAAGTATTCCACCCTCCCGGTTTTCTTTTCGATCCTGTACAGGCCCGAAGCGTACCCGCCGGCGCAGATGACACCCGGCGAGACCTCGCAGAGCGTCAGGAAGATATGGTTCCCGCCATCCTGTATCCCATCGGACCGGCTGAGAAAGGAGCGCCACCGTCCTACCGCAGGCTGCAGCAGGCTGATCCCGTTGCTGGTGGCGAACCACAAGTCGCCTTCGCTGTCTTCGATGACATCATGCACCTGATCGTTAACCAGCGACCGGCTGTTACCCGGTGAGTGCCGGAACCATTCATAGCTCTGGTAGCGGTTATTCCGGATTGTGACTCCGGCGGGGTAGTTGGCAAGCCAGATACGGTCCCCGCCATCCACATAAATGTCATTGATATTGTCTCCGTTCATGCCGTTGTGGCTGGAAAAGCCACTCAACTTTGACCCTTTTGGCCACGCAAGATTTGCCCACCTTTT
>OGNX01000159.1_pt1 | contig 15422 bp, 18 predicted proteins | sample 1573641 | NCBI WGS metagenome assembly OGNX01 (sample SAMEA2581981, study PRJEB24529) | metagenome | biome: Human gut stool | place: China | collected 2011
CATGGTAGTCTTCTCGATAACTCCTGAATCCATCATTTCGTGATAAAGGTCGTTACCCTCTCTTGTACGCTCACCAACGCCTGTGAATACTGAATATCCACCGTGCTCAGTAGCGATATTACGGATAAGTTCCTGAATAAGAACTGTCTTACCTACACCGGCACCACCGAAAAGTCCAATCTTTCCACCCTTCTGATAAGGACAAAGAAGATCAACTACCTTGATACCTGTCTCTAACATTTCTGTATTAGTAGCCTGTTCAACGAATGTTGGCGCTTTTCTGTGAATAGGCATATGCTCTACTTCTGGCGCTGGCTTATTATCTATAGGATCACCTAATACGTTAAACATTCTTCCAAGTGTCTGTTCGCCAACTGGTACAGATATAGGAGCTCCTGTAGCTTCTGCCTCCATACCTCTAACAAGACCATCTGTTGGTCCAAGGGCGATACATCTTACCGTGTCGTCTCCAAGATGCTGTGCAACTTCCACAACAAGCTTGCTGCCGTCATTGGTCTTTATGTTGATGGCTGAATTGATTTCTGGCAGATTACCTTCTGTGAATTTAATATCAATTACAGCACTGATAATCTGAGTAATCTTACCGATATTATTCTCTGCCATTGTTACCTCCATCTATTATTATTATTTCATCGTATTATCCGATTGCATTTGCACCTGCTATGATTTCTGTAAGTTCCTGTGTAATAGAAGCCTGACGGGCTCTGTTATACTTAAGTGAAAGATCAGAAATCATCTCATCGGCGTTGCTTGTAGCATTATCCATAGCCTGCATACGCGCACCATTCTCACTGGCTACCGCTTCTATAAGCGCACCATATATAAGACTGCACACATACTTAGGTATGATAAGGTTCAAAGCTTCATCTTCCGCTGGCTCATAGTTCATAGGAGTTGTATCCTTGCTTTCGCTGTTCACCCCTTCAGTATCGATAGATACCGGAAGAAGCTTGATAAGCTTAGGTTCATGAACCACAGTATTCTTAAAAGATGTATAAGCAAGATATATCTCTCCGACTTCTCCACTTGTAAATGCATCAAGCACCTCATTACATATAGCTTTGGCATCTGTATACGCAGGTTCTTCAACCATATCTGAATAATCTGCTTTAATCTGATAGCCTCTTCTTGAAAGGAAATCTCTTCCCTTTGTTCCTATTGCATATATAAGTGCGTCTTCCTTAGGAATATCACTACCTGTTATAAGTCTGGTAATATTAGAATTATATCCACCTGCAAGTCCTCTGTTCGCTGTAATTGTGATAATCGCTTTCTTACTTGAATCTCCGGCTTTCAGATATTTGTGATTGATATTACCTGACTTGGCAAGCATATTCTTTACGGTATCATACATAAGGTCGAAATACGGCCTGGTACTTTCCGCTTTTCCTTTAGCTTTCTGCAATTTAACAGTAGATACGAGCTTCATGGCTTTGGTAATCTGACCGGTACTTTGAATACTATCTCTGCGTCTTTTTATGTCTCTCATTGAGGCCATAAACTATTACCTCCATTCCAAAACATTTACTGGATAAATGTTTTCTTAAACTCCTCGATGGCAGCTATAAGTGCCTTCTCATTATCTGCTGTCAGTTCCTTAGTCTCTTTGATAGACTCTGGAATCTGTGGATACTTAGTATCAATAAAGTCAAATAATCCCTGCTCGAAATCAAGAATTCTGTCAACATCTATATCGATAACATACTTCTTGGTAACCGCATATATAATTATAACCTGATACTCAACCGGCATTGGCTTGTACTGTGGCTGCTTAAGCATCTCTCTGATTCTTTCGCCCTGTGCAAGCTTTTCCTTGGTATCAGCATCAAGCTCTGAACCAAACTGTGAGAATGATGCAAGCTCTCTGTACTGGGCAAGCTCTGTACGGATAGGAGCAGCAATCTTCTTAATAGCCTTAATCTGTGCTGAACCACCAACTCGTGATACAGACAATCCGGCATTAATAGCAGGTCTGAAACCTGAATTAAACATCTCTGTCTCAAGATATATCTGTCCATCTGTGATAGATATAACATTAGTAGGAATATATGCTGAAACATCTCCTGCCTGAGTTTCGATGATTGGAAGTGCTGTAAGTGAACCTCCGCCGTATTCATCTGACATTCTTGCTGCTCTCTCAAGAAGTCTTGAATGAAGATAGAATACATCTCCAGGATAAGCCTCACGTCCAGGTGCTCTCTTAAGAAGAAGTGAAAGTGTTCTGTACGCTGCAGCATGCTTGCTTAAATCATCATAAACAACTAATACATCTCCACCGTTCTCCATCCACTCTTCACCAATAGCACATCCTGAATAAGGAGCAATATACTGTAATGGAGCAAGTTCACTGGCTGTAGATGCCACTACTGTTGTATATGCCATTGCACCATATTCCTCAAGAGTCTTAACAATACTTGCAACAGTTGAAGCCTTCTGTCCGATAGCAACATATATACAATGTACGCCCTGACCCTTCTGGTTAATAATAGTATCAATAGCAATAGCCGTCTTACCTGTCTGACGGTCACCGATAATAAGCTCTCTTTGTCCTCTTCCGATAGGAACCATGGCATCAATAGCTTTAATACCTGTCTGAAGTGGAACGCTTACTGATTTTCTTGTAATAACGCCTGATGCAACTCTCTCAATCTTACGATACTTATCTGTAACGATTGGTCCTTTGCCATCAATAGGCTGTCCTAATGCATTGACAACTCGTCCTGTCAATGCGTCACCAACTGGAACCTCAACAACTCGTCCAGTTGTCTTAACAGTATCGCCTTCATTAACATTTCTTGAATCACCAAGTAAAACCGCACCAACGTTATCTTCTTCCAGGTTTAAAACCATGCCGTATACTTCACCCGGGAATTCCAGAAGTTCACCCTGCATCGCCTTTTCAAGGCCATGAATACGGGCGATACCATCTGCTACCTGAATAACAGTACCAACATCTGATACTTCAAGTTCGGTAGAATATCTCTTTATCTGTTCTTTTATAACTGAACTGATTTCTTCCGGTCTTAAATTCATTAGCTCTATGCACCCGCTTTCTGATTAATTAAACTAACCTGTCTGATATTCCTATAACTGAATCTTCATCAGACTTCTGGAAAGTTCGTCTATTTTATGCTTAATACTGCTGTCTACTACACGGTCACCGATTCTTATTACCATTCCGCCAATAAGACTTTCATCAACCGAATAATGCATCTGGAAATCAACATATCCTGTAGTTTCTAACAGCTTCCCAGCAACAGCCTTCTTCTGTTCATCAGTGAGTGGCTTTGCTGTGCTTACATAAGCAATTCCTATTTTCTTGTATTCGAGAACTCTCTTTCGAAAATACTCAAGTGTATCAACAATCTTTTTCTGTCTGTCCTTTGAGACCATGGTTATCAACAAACCTGTCATATCTCCTGAAACAAACTGAGAGAAAATGTTATTAATAAGTCCTTCCTTTTCTCCCTTTTCAACTTCTGGATGATTGAGCAGTCTGCCAAACTCAGGATTATCATTAAATGCTTCAATGACAGCCCCGGCCTCATCATACAGAGAATCCACCTTGGACTCTTCTACGGCAAGCTCAAATAAAGCATCACCGTATGTTGCTTCAATTAGCTTAGCCATGTTTTCTCACCCATTTCATTCAAAGTCTCTTCAATAAGAGCATTGCTGTCCTTCTCATCAATAGATCTGGCAACTAACTTAGATGCCATAACAGCTGCTACAGTTACAATCTGCTGTTTAACCTCATCAGCAACCTTCTGCTTCTCAAGTTCAGCTTCAACATTAGCTCTTTCTATAATTCTTGCTGCCTCAGCCTTGGCTTCATCAATGATTTTGGTCTCATTGTGCATAGCAGTTTTTCTTGCATCACTAAGGGCGCTCGCTTCCTTCTTATCGTTCTCAGCGTTCTCCCTGTCACTTGTTATCTTGTCTTGTCTCTTCTTTAACATATTCCTTACAGGATTGAAAAGAATAAATGTAAGTAAAAGAAACAGTACAAATACATTGACTGCAGTTACTGCTGCATCAAAAAGGAGCTGCGGATCCAGACCGAATAATCGTCCATCAGCCGCTATGGCAACAAATGTATTTCCTGACAAATTCAATTGTAGGCCTCCTTTCTATTATCTTCGCACCTCTTCTTAGTTTCCGAAAGGCTTAACGAACATTAAGATAATAGCTACGGCAAAACCGTAAAGACCTGTTGTCTCGGCTACGGCCTGTCCAAGAAGCATTGTTGAAGTAATATCAGACTTAGCTCCCGGGTTACGTCCTACTGCAGATGCACCATAACCTGCTGCGATACCCTGACCAACACCAGGACCAACACCTGCGATCATCGCAATACCTGCTCCAATTGCTGACATAGCACTAATAAATTCACTTCCTGAAATATTCATTTAAAAATCCTCCGTCTAATAAAAATATTTGCCGTTAATCGGCTATCTTGTCGTTAACATAAACCATAGTTAACATGCAGAATACATACGCCTGAATGCAGCCTGAGAATAAATCAAAGTACGCATGCAGAACTGCCGGGTATGCAACTGTGAATGGACTGAGCAAATCATATATCAATCCCATAAGAACTGTTCCTGACATTACATTACCGAAAAGACGTAATGATAATGATAACGGAACTGCAAATTCACCAATAAGGTTAATCGGGAATAAAAACCATATCGGTTGGAATAATGCTGTAAAGTGCTTAATCCTGTTCTTCTTGATACCATTAAACTGAACCAGTATAAATGTTATCAGACCAAGACACAGAGTAACACCATAATCAGCCGTTGGTGGTCTTAACCCAAACAGACCGGATATGTTAGATATTATTATAAACAAGAATAATGTGGATATATAGTTCACAAACTTGTTGGCATTCTTACCCATAATACCATCAACCATAGTGCCTAACATCTCAACGATGATTTCTATGACATTCTGGAACATTCCCGGTGTATCTGAAGCATCGACTTTATTAATCTTAATCCTTGCTATTACAGCCATAACAAGAATAAAGACTGATACCAGCAGCAGAGCCACATGTGTTGTGTCAATGTTCAATGAAACGCCATTTAGCTTAAATGTGTACAGCGTCTTAATCATGAAACTTGAATCTCCGGCCACCATCGTAGTCAAACTCTCGCTTCCCACCTACTCACTCTCCTTTTCTATTATATTTTTATCAGTCTGAGGAAACTCCCCAGTACTGTTTTCCCCTTTTGCGGACCTTTTCTTGTCCAATAAAGGCGACAGATATGCCGCTATCTTCTCTGAGAACATGCCAATAATTGCACACAGCAGATCTCCTGCCTTAAAGATATACAATAATGCAAGCAGTATTATCATTACAAGAAATCTTACAATGTACCCAAATACAAGTGTTGAAGACTGCTTATGCCCGCCATACACAACCTTTCGTATAGTAAAGCTTAAATGAAATGAACTGAATACAGCATATAAACATCCCGCAAGCAGTCCCACTGCACACATTATCTTATTCGGAACAGCAATAAATATAATTATCTGGGCAACAACAAGATAAATACATTCTATAAGCAGCATTCCCGGAAGAGCTTCATTAATATCTTTAATTCTTTTTAACATAAATCACCTCTTAATTTCACTGGAATCTTTTTCCTGCTTCTTTCTGTATTCCTCTACCTTTCTGTCGATTTCATCCTGCTGTGCCTTATCTTTCTTAAGCTTTTCTTGTCGTATTGTGTCCATTGCCAGAACATATGCATTTCTTGCACCTGCTGCCATCCCAATAAAAAGCAGTGGAACCGTAAACCATGTTCCAAACCTTTTATCAAGCCATATTCCAAGTGCCAGACATAAAAATGTTGGCACCATCACACATATAAAATCCCCCTTTTCGGGTATATTTAATTAATCTGCTGATATAATTTTGTCATTATATTTTGTGTATTATTAACTATACCCGAAAAGGGGGATTTTATATGCCTACATTATACAGAAAAAGACTTATTCCTGATGAATGCGTTAATCTTAAGGACGATAACATAATATTCTTAGATTCTGATACTATTGTGACCAGTTGGAACACATTCCGTCCAAAAGCTGAATTCACACATGGAACATCATATTATGTTATTAACGAAGGGTTTAAGATAAGCAAATTCTATAAAGCAGACAACTCTCTTGCATATATCTATTGCGACATTATTGACACTTCTTATGATGCTGTCTCTGATACATATATATTCACAGATCTTCTTGCAGATGTCATAATTGAGAATAACGGGCGCGTCCGTGTTGTCGACCTTGATGAATTAGGCGATGCACTTACAGAGAATATTATAAGCTGTGAGCTTATGTCTGATGCGCTTCACAAGCTTAACAAGCTTCTTACCGCCATCTATAACGGTACCTTTAATGAATACATCAGAATTCTTGAATCACATGAATAACAAGTTCTAAAGGGTCTGGAAACCTTATTCGTTTCCAGACCCTTCTTTACATGTCAATCGTTATTGTGCGACCTGTTCTTTCATACTTGTAATATCTGACACCTGCGGCATTAAGCATTCTCTTTGATGCAATTACAGATGCAGTATCTGCATATTTGTCACAATCATATACAACAGTCTTAATTCCTGCCTGAATAATTGCCTTCGCACACTCATTGCATGGAAAAAGTGTTACATAAAGCTTGGCATTATCAAGGCTTCCGCCTCTGTAATTAAGAATCGCATTAAGCTCACTATGAGTTGTATAGAAATACTTATTATCTTCACCATCTCTGTTCCATGGAAACTCATCATCTGAACAGCCTCTTGGCAATCCGTTATATCCCATGGACAATATCTTATTATCCTGGCTTACTATACACGCACCAACCTGTGTATTGGGGTCTTTGGACCTCATACCGGAAAGTGTTGCAATTCCCATGAAATATTCATCCCATGATATATAATCTTTTCTCTTATCACCCATTTATTAATCCTCTAACATGCTGATTCTTCTTATATGTCTCTCATCATTAGAAAATTTGGAATCTAAAAATGTATCCGCTATTCTAAAAGCAAGCTCTGGTCCGATAACTCTTGCACCCATACACAATACATTGGCATTGTTATGTTCCTTAGTAGCCTGTGCTGAGAAGCAGTCGCTGCATAACGCTGCTCTTATTCCCTTAATCTTATTAGCGGCCATGCTCATTCCAATCCCTGTTCCGCAAAGAAGAATTCCTTCCTCACACTCGCCCGAAAGAATAGCCTCAGCTACCTTCTTGGCATATACAGGATAGTCGCATGAATCCTTAGTATATGTGCCATAATCCTTACACTCAACACCTCTCTTCTTAAGATGTTCTATAAGCTGCTCCTTTAGTTCTAATGCTCCATGATCACAACCAATTGCTATCATTGTTCTTCTCCTTTATCTTCTTTTTCTTCTGACAACCCATCCAGATACTCTGCAACCTTGCCAACCAGCCTGCATATCATTTCAAAACATGCATTATATTCCTCAATGCCTTTTCCATATGGGTCTTTAATGTCCTGTTCAGGCTCTCCTGCATATTCACTCAGAGTATATACATTAATTGCCTCACTGTATTCATCATATATCTTCTGTTTCATATGCGAATTCATAGCCAGTACAAGTGTATCATTTCCGAAATCCTCATTCAACAACTGTTTTGCTGAATTGTTCGGAATTATCATATTATGCTTGGCTGCAACAGCAACCGCCTTCGGATTATATGGTTCTGGGAAAAGCACCACCATCCCTCTGGATTCCGATATAATATCCTGTTTAAGATTAGCCATAACAGTTGCCGCCATCGGACTTCTGCATGTATTTCCATTACATACGAATATCACCTTGTCAAATTTGTTCATAGGAAATCCTCATATCTTCATTATTTAAAAATGTATTAATCCAGTTTAACTATTTTATGCCCAGCTGCCTTGATAAGTCTGTTCATAACAGCCTGTCCCACATTCTTTGTCTCAAAACTTTCTGAGTAAACATACTCTACTTTCTGCTTGTCAAAGTCCCTTAATATCGCATACAGGTTTCTTGCAACACTCAGCTCATCATCCTTATGTCCTGCTGAAACAATATCATTGCATATATATTTATCTTTTGTCTCATCAGTTGCCATAACTGCACATCTGTGACCTTCTGCTTCTTTTTCTGACACCTGCCTGTTAATATACTGTACAACCTTTTCATGTGGACCTTCAACAATGGTCACATCAGCATTAGGTGCATAGTGCTTGTATTTCATTCCCGGTGCCTTAGGTATCACGCCTTCTTTAAGGCTTCCCATAATTGCCGGATCAATTATTGTTTTTCCAATAGCTTCCTCAAACATAGCCTGTGTAATATAGCCAGGTCTTAATATAGTCGGTACTTCCTCACTAAGATCAATAATCGTAGACTCCACACCTATATCTACAGTATCATCCTGAATAATCATATCTATTCTTCCAGATAAATCATTAATTACATGCTCTGCCCTTGTTGGGCTTGGCTTTCCTGATGTATTGGCACTTGGTGCAGCTATATATACTCCTGAGCTTCTTATAAGCTCTGCTGCAACAGGGTGGCTTGGCATTCTTATCGCAACCGTTCCAAGACCCCCTGTTATGGAATCAGGTACTTTATCCTTTTTCTTAAGAATCATTGTAAGCGGACCCGGCCAGAATTTTTCTGCCAGCACAAGTGCCTTATCTGGTACCTCTTTGGCTAAATCATATAATGCATTAACATCTGCAATATGCACTATAAGAGGATTATCAGAAGGTCTTCCCTTAGCAGCATATATCTTGGCTGAAGCTTTCGCATCAAGTGCATCCGCACCAAGTCCGTATACAGTCTCTGTAGGAAAAGCCACAAGCCCTCCCGCTCTTAGAATCTGTCCTGCCTGTTCATATATTTTCTTATCTTCTTCTGTGTGTGTTATCTTCTTTATTATTGTTTCCATAAAACCTTTCGCCAGCTTTCATTACTTCATATTCATCATCAGATATTCTATTATACCACAATACAGAGCATCAGCCACTTTTTCCTGATATTCTTCCGTACACAGTCTCTGCTCCTCTTCTGGATTAGACAAGAAACCACACTCTGATATAATTGTCGGAAGCTTGGAATGAAGCAGTATGTAATAATTAACATCTGACTTAATCTGCCTTGTTGTACCTAACTTCTCACCAAGAATCCCTTGCATTATCTGTGCTATTCTTTTACTTTCCTCAGACTTCTTATAATAAAATACCTGTGCACCTTCTGCCTTAGGTGTGACATAACTGTTCTGATGGATACTAATTACCATATCTGCACCACTGCTATTGATTATATCACATCTTCTTTCCAGGTCAGCTTTCTTTTTACTCTTATCGGACTCCACGCTTAAATCATCATCTGTGTCCCTTGTCATAATAACATTAATCTGAGCATCTTCAAGCCGTTCCTGTAATTTTTTTGCAATTGCAAGATTAATCTCTTTTTCATTTGTTCCCGCAACCCCCACTTTACCTGGGTCTGCGCCACCATGCCCACTATCAATAACGATACATTTTTCAGAAAAATTAATATTCATCTCAACGACTTCACCATCACCTGCATCATCTGACAAATGTTGTCTCTCCTGCACATCTTCACTTTCTTTGCTGCCTTTGCCACTGGCCTTTAATGGCAGAAGTACATTGGCTGTCATGTAGACAGCAACAAGTAGTATTATTGACATAAACGGCAGAAGAAGTGTCCTGCTTATATCAGCTTTTTCTGGCATAACAACTCCGAAACCTGTAATTCTTTACTAATTTATTACAGAAGGTTTATGCATATTACTTTTATTTATTATATTTGCTGATAACTGGCCATACTGATGACTTCTCAAGACCTAATTTCCAGCCTGCAACACCTGCCACATTATTTTCCTGTATAACCTGCATCTTGGCCTCTATTGATTTCTCTTCTTCAAACCATATCTGTCTTGTGGCATTTCCCACAGTATATGAAGCAACATACTGTCCACAGTCATCATTCCACAATGCAACCTGTCCGTCACTGTTTAACTGGTCAACTGCTGCCTGCATACCAACAGCCCTGCTTGTTGTGTTTCCATCTGTTGTTGTCCATATTCTTGTATAAAATGGAATACCTGCTATTACATGTTCCTTACCAACAAGCTGTACTGTATCCTCAACTGCCTCCTTTACAAATGGAAGTGAAGCTACAGAACCGGCATCTGTTCCTGCATAGTGTTCATCATATGCCATTACAATAACATAATCAACGAATCTTGACTGTTCTTTTAAATTATAGCATCTGTTATATGCCTCTGGCTTATAGTTATCTGTTGACAACACAAGGCCTTTTCTTTCACATGCAATCGACAATTCTCTTACAAACTGCAGATAATCTTTGGCATATGCACTCTTAATATTCTCACAATCAAGATTAATTCCGTCAAATCCATATTTTTCTGCATCATTAATAAGTGTATTAACCATGTTGGTTCTTGCCTTCTTACTTGAATAAAGCGCAGCAAAATCCACATTCGTATCAAAATCGCTTACAAGCGCCCATACATCTGTTCCTCTCTGATGCATTTTATTGACCAGCCCGGCCGATGCATAACATGACATATTGCCTGATGAATCTTTAACCGAATACCATGTTGGTGCAAGCACATTAACGCCTGACGCTGTAGCAATATTATTGTCTATTCCTGAATTGCCAGCCACTCCGCTTACCTGAAACCAGGCAAGCGTAATCTTATCATCTTTCATATTATAATTATGAGTCTCATAATTCTTTTCTTCTCTTATGTACGCAAATGTATCTGATGCCTCTGATTTCTTTATATATCCTGTATAACCTGTCGCTGTTGTCACCTTTATCCAGTCGTCAAGGTCATCCTCGTACACTAATCTGTCCCCCTTCTGCACATACTCAAGAACAGGACTTTTGATTCCACCTCTGTATCTTACAGCAGTCTTTTTCTGTGCAGTTACATACTGCTTTTCTTCTCTTTCGAGAGTTATGTTAATCCTTTCCGGCTCATTGCCATATTCATATTCACAATCTGTATGCTCTGCAACATATTCCCAGTTGACATAACATTTTCCCTCTGATTCCACTACAACAGAATAATCTGTATTGTATGTCTTACCTGTATCGTCCGTATATACATTTTCGTCTTTCTTATATGTATACATATATTCCGAATCCGAATATAATACTGCGTCACTTTCTTTATCATAATAAAATCCGACGTTAATATTATCTGCTATAAATTCCTGTGGAAGATAATACCGGCCTTCATATATAATTCCAGTATCTGGATACAGTTCTCCATCTATTATAACAAAAACCTTATCCGTATTCCTGTCTATGCCATAATATGTATAACCACTCATCTTCTCTTTGGCAGGTGTATATCTCATTATAATAAACATTACTGCCACGACAATAATCAGTACCAATGCCGCCGCTGCAATAGTAATTCCCTTAATCCTTTTATTAACTTTTATTTTCATCTGTCTGCCTTTCTTATTCACTACAATTATAATATTGTACCACCTGATACAATACCGTTGCAAGTAAAGGCATACCTTTATCACAGATTTTCCATAATAAAGATATGCCCTGAACTTAATCATACACTACGCAAAAGGAATCAGATAGGGCATGATTTGCGATATATTTTCTTTTAGACCTTTAAATCAGACATAAATGAAATTTTAAGTTACAACCTGCTTCAAAGCCTTTATGGCACTTCCCCTCATCTCAAAAGGGTTTTCCTCCATAGGTGCTTTATATGCTCTGAGTTCGAATTCACGTTCCATGCTCCTTGCTCGTTTTTCCTGCCACGTAACTGAAACTATAGGCATGTTTTTAACACTGTAGATTCTTCTTATCCGCCCCAGTCTCTTTATACATTCTCCATATTTCCATGGAACCATTGATCCAACAAGAATACGGCATTCGCAAGACATAACATCTCTTAAGCCATCTGCAAGTTTTTCTTTCAGGCCAGCAAGATTAATCTCTACTATAACCACGTCATAATACTCTGATATAACATGGACGAAACCTTCTCTTACACCTCCAAAGAAGTCTATCCCCTTATATGAAAACCCCCGTCTGCTGCCAGCATAATTCCTGACTTTACCAACCTGTTCTTCCTCTTTGATTCTGTCAAATGAATCATCAAATCCAGCACTTACTATAGCTGTTTTCAGATGCAGTCCGTTAGAAAAATAATTAGCAAGCATGATACCAAGCTGCGTTGTTCCGGCACCGCTGCATAAACCAATCAGTCCGACAGTCTTATAATTCATAGCCGCTTCATCATTATCTGCTTTTCTTTTTCTTAACCCCTTTAAAATATCTGATACTACTAATCTTCTCATATAACCTGCCAATACACTCCTTTAATCTATCAGGTCTGCAATCTTCCCATAATTCAGAAAGGTTATCCTGTCCCTATGGAAATACTGCCATGTGAAAGACATTGTTTCGTCAAATATAGGATTATCCTCGCACCAGTCATATATACATGGCTCACGATAACATTTTTTACCTTTCAGCATATCTGTTAATTCATAAAACTGTGTGGCACTTACAAGATTCAGCATATAAACCCTGTCTTCTTTTAGTTTTCTTAACCTTTTATTCTCTTCGCATATATGCTTTCCAGTCACACAAACTTCTATATATGCATAATTTTCAACAGCAATATCCATAATATCCTTATCATTTTCCAGCTCCCGCATACTATGTCCTGAATCAACAAGAATAATATCCGTTTTCTGCACACTCACCGATATTGCTCCATTATAATCTGGAATTATCCTTATGCCCTTATATATATAAGAGCCATCTTCCATAAGTCCGTTTTTAAAAAACGGCGGAAGTACACGCCTGTTTCCAGACCTGTCAACGACAACACAACTAATTCCATTCTTCTTGAAAAAATGTGCCATACACATTACTGTATGCGTAGTTCCTATACCTGCCTTATCCCCTGCAACCTGTACTATATAGGAGTGTTTTTCAATTGTACCGCCACTTCTTCTCATTATCCCCTGCAACTCATTCTTTAATAATGTAACACTGCTGTATCGCAGTCCCCATTGATGATGAATTGATTTTTCAATAACATGATACAATCTTGAATACCGCCTCGGTATCCCTGCTAAATTATGGTTCTTATCGGTCTTAATATGGCCATGTGACACCATAAAAAGAATTACCATTCCCACACTATATACATCTGACTGAGTCACAGCATACTTTCCACTATACTGTTCCGGTGCAGCATACAACGGACTTCCGCTATCAACTGTCATTCCGGCATTACCTGCAACTGCATTATCAAAATCTATTAGTTTAACTTTTCCGTTAATATCGAGCATAATATTATCTGGCTTAATATCCATGTGTAATATTCCATTGTCATTAAAACCATGAAGATATTCCAGTATACAACATAATTCAACGCCAATACGGCATATTTCATGAACACTCAGATTGCCGCCAGCATCTGATTCATCATTAACATATTGCCGCAAAGATTTACCATCAATATATTCTTCAATAATGCAGATACTACTCTTATCTTCTCCAATATTCTGTTCAATATCATAAATAACCTGGATGTGGGGATGTTTCAAATTCTTTATCAGATGGGCTTCCTTCAGCAGCCTGTCGGCGTCATGCTGGTTACCCGAAAATATCTTGGCTACACGATATACATCAAGTATCCGGTGCCTTACAAGATAAACTTTAGAATGTCTGGAACAAGATAGTTCCCTTATGATTTCATATCTGTCGTAAAATTCGTTATACACCTCCTCTTACGGCGATATATGAAAAACATCTCCTATACAGATATTACAATATAATAATTTAATTTTCAATATATTTTTTAAAAATTTTTATATTTATTTTATTCATGTGTTATTCCACCACCTTTACATATCCACAAAAAGTGGGTATTATATCTTTAATAAATAATATTAATGTAATATAGTCAGAGGTGGCTTATGAAAATAGAAAGACTTAATGAAAACCAGATAAGATGCACACTTAACAAATCTGATCTGGCATCAAGACAATTAAAGATCAATGAGCTTGCCTATGGCAGTGATAAAGCGAAAGAACTCTTTCGTGATATGATGCAGCAGGCTTCATATGAACTTGGTTTTGAAGCGGAAGATACTCCTTTAATGATTGAAGCAATTCCTGTCTCTTCTGAGTGTATTGTCCTCATTGTCACAAAGGTTGATAATCCGGAAGAACTTGATACAAGATTTTCACGCTTCTCACCATCTGATTCAGATGATGATAATTTTGATTTTGATGATATTGAAACAATAGAAGGTAATGATTATTCCGATTTCTCACTGCCAACAGCCAATGAAGAGCTTGACGAATGCGCTGCCACAGATGAAGAAGGTCTGCCTGAAGATGAACTTATGAATATCTTTAACCGTGTTAAAGAATATTTCAATAAAGATTCTGACAATAAAGCATCCCAGACCTCTCCTTCCAAACAGCCTGACAAAGGAACTACGGACAAGCCTGAGCACAGGGAATCTGCTAATATATCACGGGTATTTTCATTTTCTTCACTTGATGATATAACTAATGCTGCTTGTATTATAGATACCTTTTTCAAAGATGCTAATTCAGTATATAAGAATCCTTCTGACAGAAGATACTATCTGTGCATCTCTAAAAACAAATGCACTTCTAAGGATTTCAATAAAGTCTGCAACATTCTTTCTGAATATGGGCAAAAGGAATCCGGTTTTGATAATCATATAGGATTCTTTGCTGAACACTGTGAGTGTATTATTGGTGAACATGCACTTCATATATTACGCAGATTGTAATTACCGGTTATATATAATAAGAGGCTGAGGATTTAATTGTTTTCATTAAATCCTCAGCCTCTTATTTTTAACTATTGTTCATCTAATTATCCAATAGACTGAAGATAATTCTGAATCTCCTCAATAAGCATATCTTGATCGATACCATGAACCATAGCAGCTTCCTCTAATGTCTCGCCTGCTGATGATGGGCATCCAACACAATGCATACCAATTCCCATAAGAATAGGTATAATTCCTGCATCTATCTGAAGAGCTTCTCCAATTGTAGTGTCCTTAGTAATTCTTGTCATACTGACCTCCTGTTATTAGGTTAATATTATCGGTACTTTTGTACCGCTCAACATACCTACTATAATATTGCCCCGGATAAATGTCAATAATACACTAATTTCACTTTATTATTCTACCTCAAGTTAGTTATACCTAACAGCAATAATATATTTTATTGATAAAAATTCATATTGAATTTTATCAAAGGCTATCGTATAATCTCTTTATTAA
>OGNX01000165.1_pt1 | contig 14609 bp, 14 predicted proteins | sample 1573641 | NCBI WGS metagenome assembly OGNX01 (sample SAMEA2581981, study PRJEB24529) | metagenome | biome: Human gut stool | place: China | collected 2011
CAGGGTGTTTGCGGAGGGGCTGAAGCTTATGAAGGATTTTTCAGGATATTCTCTACAGGGCATTATAAACGACCGTATCCCACTGAAAAAGGTAATATATGTTCATAGACAAAGTATGTGTACTTCATCGGTGAAGTAACACCACTTACTTCGCCGATGAAGTACACATACTTTTTTTACCAATAATGCCGGTAAACAAAAAGCCCGTCAAGCAGTTTACAATCTACTTGACAGGCCTTTCCCTTTCGCTTTATTTCAATTATTCAGCAGCAGCTTCTTCCACTTTGTCAGCAGAATCTGCCGGAGCTTCTACAAATTCAGTAATACCATTGTTTACCAAAATATTGTACCATGAAATCAGTTTCTTGATATCTCCGTTATGGACACGGTCACGATCATAATTTGGCAAAACTTCTGCAAAATAAGCATGCAACTCATCGGCTGATGCTTTTTTATAATTGATAGAAGCAACCGCTCCATTCTCTTTCTTCTTTACCGCTTCCAGCACTTCGCTCAAAGGCACTTCTTCTGCATCTGTGTACATAGCAATATCCGCCAATGAGATAACTTTGTCATGAGCATAAGCAGGAACTCTTTTCTTAGCCGCGTCAACTGTTTCTACAATCAACATGTTCTTTCCTTGAGAAATCAATTTATATAATCCCGGTTTGCCCGCGATTGATAAAATGGTCTTTAACATACTATTCTATTTTATATTTATGGTTTGAGGAAGCAAAAGTACAATTCACCAATGAAACTCCCAAATTTATAGTATGAATTTTTCGGTTTTTAATTGTTCTACTATTCTGTTCAACTGGGGTATGAGCAATTGCACCCCGTCATTCACCACCGTGAAATCGGCCCGCCGACGCTTTTCTTCATCATCCATCTGGGCAGCAATACGTGCCCGGACTTGTTCCTCGCTGGCTCCATCACGATACATGGCACGCTGTATACGCAGTTCTACAGGTGCATAGACCATTATTACCGCATCTACCGTATCCTGAAAACCGGCCTCATACAAAATAGCCGATTCCATACCCACTATCTCACACTTTTCCTGACGTTCCACCCATACGGTAAAATCTTTCCGTACCCGGGGATGGATAATGGAATTGATTTGGAGCACATGCGCCGGATCGGAAAACAGATAGGAAGCCAGCAACGGCTTGTTTAACAGACCATCCTTATAAACCTCCTCACCTAACAAAGCAATCAGTTCCCCACGAATTCCGGCATCGGAAACAGTAAGGCGCTTCGCTTCATTATCCGCATTATACACTGGGATATGCATATCCTCCAGCAAATGGGAAATGTATGATTTTCCACTGCCGATGCCACCGGTAACCGCTATCTTAATCATTGAATTTAATTCGTTGTTCTATCAAATAATCCACCTCCTTGGGATTCAAACGGACGTGGTTCACATATCGGGGGATGGATTTGAGATTGACCGGACACTTCTCCCCCTTATTGTTCAACAAAGACTCATAAGTCACCCCGATAAAGAAATCCTCGGAAGTGATGGACTTGAAATGACTCAGACCTACCTGAAAAGTCACCTGAACCTTGGAGGGAAAAGTGCGAAGTACTTTATCGGGCGGAAAATTGATGCCACGTATAGGCACCTCCACACTTTTTTCAGCGTAAATATCTACCAATAAAGTCACATCATCAAAAGAGGGAATGAATTTCGCTCCACGTACATCGGCCAGATTCACCCTGCGACGAACGGTGTCTGCCACATCTTCAAAGTTCAATGCCTGTGTATAAGCAGCCGTGATGGTATCCAAAATCTCTTGAGGAGCATAAACCATCACTGAATCCGGCGAGTAAATGATATCCGAGATATAATACTGACGGTCCAAAGCCACCTTGCCTTGCAATTTCACGGGCACCTTCTTTGCCTTCCCTTTTGTATAAATAAACTCCACAGTATCCGGCCGTATGGTCAGCAATTTGGTTGTCTGATTCAACTGGACCGAAATCTTTTTCATTAAAGCTGAAACCGGAATCCGGACACGACTTCCTTTATCCTCATAGTCCTTAAAGTCCACAACAATGGGATAGAATGTCTGTCCCAGCATATAGTTAGCCAATACAGTTCCCCTGTCTTTCACGCCAATACGCAGTTCATCGGGAAGTTCGGAGGTCAGCACCACATCACTAGGTACATTCTTCAACCGTAACGGAACGGAGAATTCCGTTTCATAATCATCATTTAACACCTGAAGCAACCAAAAGCAGAAAGATACAAATACAAAAAACAAGAAAATCAGGAACTCCCTGCTATTACGGCTAAGCAGGAAGCTTCTGATTCTCTCTAAAGTCTTTAAATAGTAAATACGTATGTTCCTTTTGTCGAACATGTTGTTATGTCATTTACTTTGCCTGTTGTTGATTGGATGCAGCATTAGCGAAGATAGAATTTCTATCAATTTTAATCTTAACGCCTGACGCTATTTCCAAAACAACCGTATTATCTTCTATTTCTTTTATCTTTCCGTATATACCACCTGCAGTGATCACTTCCTGACCCACTTCCAGGTTCTTGCGGAAATTAGCAATTTCTTTCTGTTTTTTATTCTGAGGACGAATCATGAAGAAGTACATAATAGCGAAAATGGCTACCATCATAATAAGGAAAGAATAATCTCCTCCACCCCCTGCCTGCAGAAATACAAATAATAAGTTCATACTTTCTATGTTTTTTAGTTTATAATACCGTTATTCTTCAATAACAAACAAAGATATTAATTTTTTGTTAGCTTATTCTCTTTTTTTAATGAATTAACGATTCCATCCAAAGTACCGTTAATAAAGCCACCGCTTTTCGGAGTGCTGTACAGTTTGGCTATTTCCACGTACTCATTCAGTGAAACGCTGACCGGGATATTGGGAAAACTCAGGATTTCAGCCAAAGCGCTCCGCATAATGACCACATCCATGAAAGCCACACGGTCTAAATCCCAGTTCTTTGTATTTTCGCTAATCAGATGACGATAATAATCGGCATTCAAGATAGTACGACGGAACAAACGGCGCGCGAAGTCTTGATCCTCCTCATCTTTAAATTCCGGCAACAATTCCTGTTTTGCACCATTCTTCTCATCGAAACGCTTGATGGTCTTCAACACAAAGGTATCCACGATTTCCTTATCATCATTCCAATACAAACTTTGGTCCTCCAAAACCTGATCCAGTTCGATATTATTAAAAATAATATTTTTATATAGCTTGCGCCACAATTCACGGTCTTCCTCATACGAAGAAGTCTCACTGGCCATATATTCCTTATATATATCGCTTTCTAAGATTTTATCACATAAAGTCTTTACGAAATCAGCTTCATTCTCCCAAGTTTTCTTCTGATTGTTCGAAAACTCCAGCAGCTGTTTGTTTACCTCCAGCTGTGCAATAAAGCGGTTTTCCACAAATTTGGTGTTGGGAAACAATTCTTCCTTAGTAGGGACCAGTTTGTTTTTCGCAGCATTCAGTCGTTTGTTAGCCTGTTTAGTTACCTCTACCATTAAAAGCAGCAGATAGTTGTATAAGTCATACGCTTTAGAAAGGCTGAAAAATAACTCTTTTTCCGCTGTATCCAAGTTTTTGCCTCCGTTCTGATAATAAGCATAGACTATCTGAACTATCTTAAGACGAATAAGAACTCTATTTATCATAATTCACATAAAATTATTAAGGAGTTGCAAAAGTAGGTATTTTCATTGATTTTACATAACATAATTACATTTTTTAATGCAAAATTTACATAGAGCTATCTAAATCGCTTTTTTCATCGAAGTTTATCCGCAAATTCTTTGCCCATTTAAAAAAAATGTCCAATTTTGAAGCCGATTTATAAAGATACTTAAGTTATGGAAGATTATAAAAAGAAAAGTGTAGTGGATGGTGACAAAGAAATTGTTTTTTCAAAAGCAATTAAAGCCGGCAAACGTATTTATTATTTAGATGTGAAGAAAAACCGAAAAGATGAAATGTTTTTGGCTATTACCGAAAGCAAGAAGATTGTTTCGGGAGAAGGTGATGACTCGCAAGTAAGCTTCGAAAAACATAAGATTTTTCTATATAAAGAAGATTTTGAGAAGTTCATGAACGGTTTACAACAGGCTATACAGTTTATTGCCGAAGAGCAAGGTCCTATTGAACCTCATCACACTGAAAATGAAGAACAGGAAACGACCGAAGACGCTCACAAGCCGCTTAGTCCGAATGAAATTAAAATAGATATCGATTTCTGATTCCAACCGATAAAGAAAGCACAATGATAAAAAAATTGTGCTTTCTTTTTGTCAAGTCGGAAATAAGCAGTAATTTTGCACCGCTTTTTCAAGCTCATCGTGTGATATACCACATCGTGTGATGGCGAATTAAGCAATAAGATCAACTTAATTTAGAGTAACACAAAAAATTAAAAAACAATGAAATCAATTGAAATTAAAGGTACTGTCAGAACAGACGTAGGAAAGAAAGCAACTCACGAATTGCGTAAGAACAATGGTGTTCCTTGTGTATTGTATGGAGTGCAGAAAGACGAAAACGGCTTGCCCGTAGCTACTCACTTCTCCGTGCCCACCGAAGGACTCCGTAACTTGGTATACACACCGCACATCTATGTTGTAGACTTGAACATTGACGGTAAAATAGTAAACGCTATTTTGAAAGATATCCAGTTCCATCCTGTAACGGATGCAATCCTTCACGTTGACTTCTATCAGATTGATGAAGCTAAACCCATCGTTATGGAAGTTCCTGTTCAATTGGAAGGTTTGGCAGAAGGTGTACGTGCCGGTGGTAAATTGGCATTACAGTTGCGTAAACTGAAAGTGAAAGCTTTATACAATGTAATTCCTGAACGTCTGGTTGTTGATGTAACTTCTTTGGGTCTGGGCAAGACTGTCAAAGTGGGCGAATTAAGCTATGAAGGTTTGGAATTGATTAACGCTAAAGAAGCCGTTGTTTGTGCAGTTAAATTGACTCGTGCCGCTCGTGGTGCTGCTGCAACTGCCGGCAAATAATCAGTAACCTTTTAATCCTTATCAATGAAATATTTGATTACAGGACTGGGTAATATAGGTGAAGAATACCGAAATACCCGTCACAACATAGGATTCACAGTATTGGACGCCCTTGCAAAGGCGTCCAATCTTGTTTTTACCGACGGACGTTATGGGGCTACTGCCACCCTCTCGCTCAAAGGACGCCAGCTTATCCTGCTGAAACCGTCTACTTACATGAACCTGAGTGGAAATGCAGTGCGCTACTGGATGCAGAAAGAAAACATTCCGTTGGAAAATGTGTTGATAGTGGTGGACGACCTCGCCCTTCCTTTCGGTACACTACGCCTGAAAGGAAAAGGCAGCGATGCCGGACACAATGGTTTGAAACATATAGCTGCTACGCTGGGTACACAGGATTATGCCCGTCTGCGCTTTGGTATCGGCAACGATTTTCCCCGTGGCGGACAAATAGATTTTGTATTAGGTCACTTCACTGATGAAGATTTGAAGACCATGGACGAACGTGTAGCAACGGCTTGCGACATAATTAAGAGTTTTTGTCTGGCAGGCATCAGTATAACAATGAACCAATACAATAAAAAGTAATGGCTGAAGCAAGAATTGATAAATGGCTGTGGGCCTCACGTATATTCAAGACCCGTACTATCGCTGCCGAAGCATGCAAGAAAGGACGGGTTTCCATCAACGGTACTCAGGTGAAGCCGTCGAGAATGATAAAGCCGGGAGAAGTGATACAGGTAAAGAAACCGCCTGTCACGTACTCATTTAAAGTTTTACAGGCAATAGAGAAACGTATAGGTGCCAAATTGGTTCCTGAAATTCTGGAGAATGTAACGACTCCGGAGCAATATGAATTACTGGAAATGAGCAGAATCAGCGGTTTTGTTGATCGCGCCCGCGGAACAGGGCGTCCCACCAAGAAGGACCGTCGCAGCATGGAAGAATTCATTACTCCTGAATATTTCGGTGATGATGACTTCGACTTTGAATTTGATTTCGAAGAACAAGAATAGATAGTGATTAATGGTTAGTGATTGTAGGTGTACGCATCTGCTATTAATCACTAGCCATTAACTACTATCTATCTGTTAATCATTTCACTACTACAGATTTTTCTTTATAGCTTCAATCATTTCTTGGTATTCCGCATCAGTCAGATAAACTTTTCCCGGATTCATCTGAAATACACCTCCATAATCAGGTCCGTCCACATACTTGGGAGCCAGATGAAAATGCAGGTGAGAAAGTTTGTCACTATATGCTCCGTAATTTATTTTTTCAGGGTGGAAAGCCTTGTCCATAGCACGGGTCACACGGGCAACATCTGCCATAAATGCATTACGTTCTTCATCACTCAGTTCAAACAAGTCGTTTACATGATCTTTATAAGCAACAAGGCAACGTCCGCGATAGGTTTGTTCCTTAAACAGGAATACGCGTGAAACACTCAGTGGAGCTATTTCAATCATTAAATTGTGCAATGTCTCATTGTTCTGACAATACAGACAATCTTTAGGATCACTTTTCATGGTTTTCTTATGTATTAAAATTAATTATTCTTCCTCTTTTTCTTTCTTACCCAACAAACGGTACACATCATCCCGTTCGCCTACCACCCATACCACATCTCCTTCCGTAAAAGGTACATTGATATCAGGGGTCATCAGCGTACTATCTTCTTTTTCGACGCCTACCACCAGACATTTGTACTCATCCCGGATACCACTTTCTTTGATATTTTTACCCAAGAAAAATGAGTTACGATCTATAATGAACTGTTTCAGATTCATTTCACGCCTTTCCAAATCTTCCTCTTCAGCGGCGGCTGATACTCTTTCTGCCTGACGGGCAAACTCGCCCAACTGCTCATCCGTACCGATTACCTGTATGGTGTCACCGGGAAACAGACGTACATTCGCCCCCGGAATGTTAATACGATGCATTCCACGAATGATAGATGCCACATGTACTCCGTATTTATGCCCCAAATTCAGCTCTCTTAACGTATATCCCGCCCATAAGGAATCCGCAGGTATCTCAAAATCCGAAAGATGTAAGTCGCGGGACAACAAATGTCCTTCATACTCAGGACGCTTCTGACCTGTGAACTCAGCATGCACATCTCTGAAACGCAAATTCTGAATAAAAGTACGCTCCATGAATATAGATTGCTTCTTCAGCCATCGCGAGAACATCATCATACCTACCAAAACAACGGCTATACCGATCAGCAAAGTCGTGGAAGTCTGAAAAAGTTTCTCTATAACAAACATCACAAACATGACAGCTATCACTATACGGAGTAAAATGGTAGAAATTAAGGGAGCCCGGTTGAAACGGCTATCCTGCCATAACGCCTGGAACTCTACAGAGTGGTTTTTTTTCATGATAATGGCACGCAAGAAAGGTGCGATGCAAACGATAGTAAAAACAGTTCCTGCCAGATTGGCCCAAAAGACAGGCAGACTAGCCCGGAACAATGGAATAATAAAATGGAATGAAAGTGTAATCATAGCTATACACAATACAGAATAAACAGCTACGATCCTAGCTATGGCAACCAACAATTTCTTCCAATTGTTTTCATGATTCACCGTTTGTGATCCCGATGAATAACGCTCAAGCATTTTTTTCCATTTGCCGGGCAGACGTTTCTCTACTATATGATAAGCAGGTATCGCCAAACGTATCATATACGGGGTCAGAAATGTGGTAATGACCGAAACAGCCACCACAATAGGATATAAGAAATCACTGGTTACTTTCAGACTTACCCCCAACGAAGCGATAATAAATGCAAATTCACCAATCTGGGTCAGACTGAAGCCACATTGCATGGCAACTTTCAACGGCTGTCCCGACAAAATCACGCCACCTGTACCAAAAATAACCTGCCCAAGCAGAATGGCCAATGTAATAATCACAATGGGCCATATATATTCTACAATCATGGCAGGGTCTACCATCATTCCCACAGATACAAAGAAAATGGCTCCAAACAAATCCTTTACAGGGGCCACAAGCTTCTCTATATTTTCGGCCTCTACCGTTTCTGCCAAAATAGACCCCATTATAAAAGCTCCAAACGCAGCCGAAAATCCAACCTTGGCCGCCACAACTACCATACCGAAGCACAATGCCAGCGAAACAATCAGCAATGTTTCATTTGCCATCCACTTGCGGGAACGCTTCAAAAATGTAGGAATGATATAAATACCTACCACAAACCACAATATAAGGAAGAATAATAATTTGGCAATGCTATATACCATTTCACTGCCCTCGAAATTCTGACTCACTGCCATTGTACTCAACATAACCATCAAAACAATAGCCAATATATCTTCCAATATCAAAATACTAAGAACCAAGCCGGCAAACCGTTGCTGCCTCAATCCCAAATCATCAAAAGCCTTATAGATAATAGTCGTGGAGGACATGGCCAACATACCTCCCAAATACAGACAGTCCATGCGTTGCCACCCGAAAGACCACCCTACAAAAATCCCAACCAATATCATACAAAATATAATGGTACACGCCGCAATGACCGCCGTCCCCCCTACCTTCACCAGTTTCTTGAAACTAAATTCCAACCCTAGAGCGAACAACAAGAATATCACACCAATCTCCGACCATGTATGGATATTGGCCACATCAATGACCGACGGAGTAAGAGGAACATGGGGACTTGCCAAAAAGCCGGCTACGATATAGCCGAGAACAAGAGGTTGCTTTAACCGTTTAAAGACGAGCGTCATGACACCGGCGCAGATCAGAATCAAAGCCAAATCACTTATCAATGGAGCCAATTCAGACATAGCTAATAAATTTTTGATTGCAAAATTAAGAATTATCTATTTATCATATTCTTCATCCTATTATTAATTTTGCATTAAAAGCTGTTTTTATGAAAAGGAACTAACCGTAAATGTATATCAGCCATATAAAGAAAACGCGAATATCCAGATTTCTTGAATATTCGCGTTTTCTTTGTTATCAGCGTTCTCTTTTCCGGCTTTCGATTTATTTTCTGAACGGGGCCTTTACTACTACAGCTTTCAGCTTGCGTCCGCGCACATCAATAAATATTTCAGTACCTAATGCCGTGTAAGCGGTCTGAACATATCCCATACCGATACCAATCTTACGCATTGGAGACATGGTTCCACTAGTTACTTCACCTATTTTCTCTCCATCAGCATTTACCAGTTCATAACCATGACGGGGAATACCACGGTCTACCATTTCAAAAGCAATCAGCTTGCGTTTCAATCCTTCGGCTTTCTGCTTTTCAAGTAAAGCACGTGAAGTGAAATTCTTTCCTTCAACAAACTTGGTAATCCAGCCCAATCCTGCTTCCAACGGAGAAGTGGTATCACTCAAATCATTACCATACAGGCAAAAGCCCATTTCCAAACGTAATGTATCACGAGCCCCTAGCCCGATAGGTTTAATCCCTTCAGGAGCACCTGCTTCAAAAATTGCTTTCCAGATAGCCTGACCGGCTTCGGGATAAAAATAAAGCTCGAAACCACCTGCACCGGTATAACCGGTATTCGAAATAATCACATCTTTCTGACCGGCGAACTCACCTGTGGTAAAAGCATAATAAGGAATTTCAGACAAGTTGACCGGAGTCAGTTTTTGCAAAACTTCCATAGCCTTCGGTCCCTGAATAGCAAGCTGTGCCATACGGTCGGATGCATTTTCCAATTCCGCACCCACTGTGTTATGGCTGACACACCAGTTCCAGTCTTTCTCAATATTGGCCGCATTTACCACCAACAAGTATTTTTCGGATTCATAGTGATATACCAACAGGTCATCAACAATACCTCCCTCCTCATTAGGGAAACAAGTATATTGCGCTTTACCGACGGGCAAAGTCGCCACATTGTTTGAAGTCACTTGCTGCAAAAACTCCAACGCATTAGAACCTTTTACCCAAAATTCACCCATATGGGATACATCAAAAACACCTACGGCATTACATACAGTAAGATGTTCATCAATAATTCCCGAATATTCAATAGGCATATTATAACCTGCAAATTCGTGCATTTTCGCCCCCAAGGCAATGTGTGTTTCGGTAAACGGAGTTGTTTTCATGTTATTACTTTACTATTTTAAGGTTAATAAATTACTTATCTTGCCACCAATTCAGCGATTTTCACCACCACTTTCATGGCTTTCTCAATAGACTGGATTGGCACGAACTCATATCTGCCATGAAAATTCAAGCCGCCGGCAAAAATATTGGGACAAGGCAATCCCTTGAATGAAAGTTGTGCACCATCCGTTCCACCGCGGATAGCCTTCACCTTAGGTGTCACGCCCGCCTCTTCCATAGCCTTGAAAGCGATATCAATGATATGCATCACCGGCTCAATTTTCTCACGCATATTGTAATACTGGTCTTTCAATTCCAATGTAACGGTGCCTTCTCCATATTTCTTATTGATGATTTCCGCCCACTTTTTCATATTTTCCTTGCATGCCTCAAACTTGGCACGGTCATGATCACGGATTATATAAGAGATGGTAGTCTGCTCTACTTCACCCGTCATGCCAATCAAATGATAGAATCCCTGATAACCATCAGTACATTCGGGCACTTCGTCCGTAGGCAGTAAAGACACAAACTCATTAGCTACACGCAAGGAGTTGATCATTTTATCCTTTGCATATCCCGGATGTACGTTACGTCCTTTAATAATCACTTTCGCAGAAGCGGCATTAAAGTTTTCAAACTCCAACTCCCCTACTTCACCACCATCCATCGTATATGCCCACTCGCATCCGAATCTCTCCACATCAAATTTATGTGCACCCAAGCCTATTTCTTCATCAGGATTAAATCCCACACGAATTTTTCCATGCTTGATTTCAGGATGTTCTTTCAAATATACCATAGCTGAGATGATTTCAGCAATACCCGCCTTGTCATCAGCTCCCAACAATGTTTTGCCGTTGGTTACAATAAGATCCTCCCCTTTATGATCCAACAGTTCGGGAAATTGCTTGGGAGAAAGTATAATGTTGTCTTCTTCGCATAATACAATATCCGTTCCGTCATAACCATAGACAATGCGTGGGGTGACTCCCGCACCCGTCATATCGGGACTGGTATCCATGTGTGCAATAAATCCGATGGTAGGAACCGGTTTATCCGTATTGGCCGGCCATGTGGCAAACAGATAACCATTCTCATCCAAAGAAATTTCCTGAAAGCCCAATTGTTCCAATTCAGATCTTAAATATTGTGCAAACACCATCTGCTTCGGTGTACTGGGGGTAGCCCCGCTATTCTCATCAGACTGAGTGTCGAAGCTTACATATTTTAAAAATCGTTCTATTACCGTCATTTTTCTTTTTGTTTTAATATTCATACTTGCCTGTAAAAATAGAAAAAGAGCCGTGAATTGCCAAACAAATCACGGCTCTTTTTCATTAATATTTTATTATTTTGTTATTAGAAGCAACTGGAACCATCAAAACAATGGGTACATACCTTACATTTTGGTAATCCTATCGCTTCTACCAAAGTTTCCAAAGTATTGAATTTCAAGGAGCTCAAACCGAAGCGGTCGGCAATCATTTGCACCATCTTCTTATACTCCGGCGAATCTGTCGTTGCATATTTTTCCAGATTCTTATTTTCATCGCCTTCAATCTCCTTAATCATCCGGCGGGTTATCAATTCCAAATCACTTTTTGAAGAAGTGAAACCAATGAAAGGGCATCCATAAATCAATGGCGGACAAGCAATGCGCATATGAACCTCTTTGGCACCATAATCAAATAAAATTTTCACATTATCACGAAGTTGGGTTCCACGCACTATAGAATCGTCACAGAACAACACGCGCTTACCTTCCAGCATTGCACGATTAGGTATCAGCTTCATTTTTGCTACCAGTGAACGCATTTCCTGATTGGCAGGAGTAAAACTACGAGGCCAGGTGGGTGTGTACTTGGCAATAGCACGATGATAAGGAATTCCTTTGCCTTCAGCATACCCCAATGCCATGCCTACTCCCGAATCAGGAATACCGCAGGCACAATCAACTTCCGAATCGTCCTTCTGCCCCATTTTATAACCACTCATAAAACGTACTTCCTCTACATTTTTCCCTTCATAGCATGAAACAGGAAATCCATAATATACCCACAAAAAAGAACAAATCTGCATTCCTTCGTTCGGCTTGCGCATTTGTTCCATTCCGTCGGCACGCAAGCGAATAATTTCGCCCGGTCCTACATATTTCTCTATTTCATAATCCAGATTCGGCAAACTGCTTGATTCACTTGTCGCAGCATACGCACCCTCTTTTTTACCTATCACAATCGGAGTACGCCCCCATTTGTCACGTGCTGCTATAATACCATCTTCCGTCAATATCAGCATGGAGCATGATCCTTTGATTTTATTAAAGACATTCTCTATACCATCTACAAAATTTTTCCCTTGCACAATAAGCAATGCGATCAGCTCCGTCTGATTCGTCTTGCCAAGACTCATTTCAGAAAAGTGCATATTAGCTGCCAGCAAGTCGCGTTCCAATTCCGTAATGTTATTGATTTTAGCTACTGTGACGATGGCGAACTTGCCCAGATGCGAGTTTATCACGATAGGCTGCGGGTCCGTATCACTGATAATGCCGATACCCGAACTACCTTTGAACTTTGGAAGTTCAGATTCAAACTTCGTGCGGAAATAAGAACTCTCCAAATTGTGGATAGAACGCATAAATCCCTCTCCTTGGGCATACGTAGCCAAACCACCTCTTTTTGTTCCTAAATGTGAATTATAGTCCGTCCCGTAAAATAAGTCGGTGACGCATTCAGCCTTTGAGACTGTTCCAAAAAAACCACCCATTCCTTTTTGCGTATTTTTCGTTTAGGGTGCAAAATTACGAAAAATCTCTGGAATAACCTCGAAAAACGGGAGAAATGACGCTAAACGACTTAATATCAGAGTCGTTACGGTGTCAAATGATGACAAGCCGAAAAATCGGAAAACGCAAAGAAAAGCGGATTTAAGAAGAAGAATGGTTTGCAAATCATTACCCGTGAAAGAGTAAGATTTAACATATGAGAGATGCTATTGCACCGTTTGTCACCGATTTGCGTATCAAGGTCTAACTCGTTGATATTTAACTTTGCAAACAAAAAAACGAGTATGGCAAGAAGTACATTCAAAGTGCTGTTCTACGTGAACGGCAGCAAGGAGAAAGACGGTATTGTCCCCATCATGGGACGAGTGACAATCAACGGTACTGTGGCGCAGTTCAGTTGCAAGCAGACCATCCCGAAAACCCTTTGGGATGCGAAAGGCAACCGAGCCAAAGGCAAGAGCGCCGAAGCACGGAACATCAATCTGGCATTGGACAACATCAAGGCGCAAATCATCAAGCACTATCAGCGCATATCCGACCGAGAGGCATACGTAACGGCTGAAATGGTGCGCAATGCCTACCAAGGGGTAGGAAGCGAGTATGAGACACTGATAAAGGCTTTTGACAAGGATTGCGCCAACTTCCTGAAACGTGTCGGCAAAGACCGCAGCATCGGCACATACAAGGTCATGGTAAGGGCAAGGAACTATGTCACAGCCTTTATCAAGTCATTCTACAGACGGACGGACATGTCCATGCTGGAACTTACGCCCGACTTCATCAAGGAGTTTGCGGCTTATCTTACGGCTGAACGGGGACTGAAAAACGCCACCATCTGGCTGAACTGCATGTGGCTAAAAGGAGTGGTGATGCGTGCGCACTATAACGGACTGATACCGAGAAATCCGTTTGCGCAGTTCCATATCAGCCCGAATGTTAAGGAACGGGAATATCTGACAGAGGACGAAATCAAAAGAATCATGGCGCACGAGTTTGACAACCCCACCCTCACATTGGTGCGGGATCTGTTCATTTTCGCCTGCTTCACCGCCTTGTCTTTTGTAGATATGAAAGAACTCACAACAGACGAAATAGTGGAGGTGAACGGTGAGAAATGGATATTGTCGAAACGGCACAAGACAAATGTCCCGTTCCAAGTGAAGCTGCTGGATATTCCCTTGCAGATAATCGAACGGTACAAGTATCTGTCGGAAGACAAGCTGGTTTTCGGGAAAATCAACTATTGGACGATGTGCAAACAACTGAAAAAGGTAATGGCGGAATGCGGAATAGAGAAGCAAATCTCCTACCACTGTGCAAGACATATTACTTTTTCTTACCCATTGAAAACAAGAAACTTACAAATATTGTCTACTTGACAGGTAACGATTAGGAAACCAGCGAGCTTCTCTATTCTGCAATGTTCTGCACTAATCAAAAGAACACTTTTCTCATGTGCAAAAGTAGTGCTTTTCTCCCTCATTACCAAAACTATTCCACTGAAAAATGGAGAAAATCGGACTTCCAAATATAATTTTTTATCATCCCTCTATCTTGAAGGTTATGTGATACTCTACGGATAACAGTCAGTGCTTGTTTTATCCCGGCAATAGGGATAGCATCTACCACTTCAACGATAAAATGTCATTTGTATGTGCTTATACGTTTC
>OGNX01000173.1_pt1 | contig 14215 bp, 18 predicted proteins | sample 1573641 | NCBI WGS metagenome assembly OGNX01 (sample SAMEA2581981, study PRJEB24529) | metagenome | biome: Human gut stool | place: China | collected 2011
GAACTCTAAATAGAGTTGTGTCTAAACCTCGAACAATTCCCCACTTTCATACCTTATTGTCTGACAATTATCTTAATTTTAACACAATAAAATCGTTTAAAGTTCATCAATTCAACTTTCTAACTGCTTATTGTTTCAAGTTTACATACAATTTAATAAATAATCTGAAAACTAATCGAACATACCATAAATTATCAGACCGCTCTCAGTACCTGCTTTAAAGCGTTAAAGTGACACTGTGTAAACAATTTAGACACAATTCACTTTAGTGAAGTGAAGCGGCAAGAATAAGAAAGAGAGCCCTGGGTATTCAGCATACCGGACGGACTCTCTATTGTATTATTAGTTATTGTGTTAGACGTTAGTTAACAGGGGCTGATTGTACAATATTATAATTAGATTTTAGTGTAGTGTCTTTAATATCTACGGCGTTTTTAATTACATTGAAACAAAATTGTGAATTTTGCGGTTCTGTCTCTCTAGTTGGTAAATCATTATAGAATGTAGTTGCTTTATTATTAGTGATGGTTACACTTCCAAAATAATCTCCGCTTGTTTTTTCAATTCTAACCATTAAATCAGCACCTAAAGTACCAGCATCTAAATTTAGTCCATTGTTAAAGCAAAAATTACCATCATATAAAGTAGCTTGGTCGTTCATACCTATACGAATACCAAACTGTTTGCTAAGTCTGCAAATATTATTGCTTACTTTATTTCCAATACCTTCAATTAAAATACCCGTTTTACCAAAACTTTGCACCATGTTAGAATCAACCAAAATGTTTTCAGTTTGCACTGTGTGGATTCCGATATAATATGTATCGGCGATGTCATATATAATACCAATTAGCGTATTATCTGTTATAGTGCTTCTATCTATTTTTTCGGCATAAATACCGCCATTACATTCAGTAATAAAACAGTTGTTTATTTTTAATTCGCTACCGCAAGAGAAACTAATTCCGCGACTAAAAGATTTTATAGTACAATTATTAATACTTATTCTATTGATTTTAGATTTATCAGCATTTAAGTGATTGCCGATTCCACAGTAGCCGCCTGTATTATTTCGTAAAGTAGTTTTACCAATAATCGTACAATTAGAAATTTTAATATTTTGCGTTGGGGAACTGTCATAAGGTCCGAACCACTGAAAACTACCAGCATCATCGCAAATATCTAACTGAATACTTTCAGTAGTGCTACTTGCGCCGCCATATTCCGTTATAGTACAATTATCAATATAACATTGTGAGCATGAATTAAATGCGATTGAATGATAACCGCGGCAATCATGTAAGTAGCAATTCATAATACGAATATTATTACAATGTCCCATTGTTATTAAGCTACAATTTTCAGCATTTTCTCCGCTAATTTCAAGTCCGTAAAAAATAATATTTGTATTAGCTTGGTCTGCTCCTATAGAACCGTCAGATTTGTTTATAAATAAGCAAGTATTATTTTTATTTGCATGAATATGCGCATTTTTTCCAATTAGAATTTTATTAGATGGAACATTTAATCTATCACATAAATATTCCCCACTGTCGAAAATAATAATAGCGCAATTAGAGTTTAAAGCATCTTGTATTGCTTCTGTATCATTTGTAACGCCATCGCCTTTTGCACCATATGTTTTAACACCTGTTATTCCATTAGTTAAGAGTCTAAGGTCTAACGTATGTTTTAAAAAGTTTATAATATAACCAGTTGCATTAACTTCATTATAAACAGTGTTTAAAGTTCTTTTACCTTTATAAGTTTCTGTATATGAATTTTCAAATTCATTTGTAACATTTCCAACAATCTTTGTATTTTTAGAATTATTATAAATTTCTGTTACCGCGCCGCCCCGGTTAATGGTTGTCACGCCGTTAACGTGTACAGAATCGTCCCCGTCAATATCAATCTCGCGACTGCCAGTAACCTGTTCCGTTAAATTGCCGTCTGAATCTAACAACATGTCTTGTGTACTGTGTAAAGTTACATGGCTTGCCGTTTCTGCAATATCCCCAGCGTTTACCGTATAATCTCCACTAACATTTAAAGTATCATTAATTAACTGCGCTACTCTATCTCTACCGTAATAGTTAGACAATAAACTTTCAATCGTTGTTGCTGCTAAATTAGTTCCAACGATATACCTTGACCCCTCACTAATTGCCCTAGTAACACGGTATAAATCCCCATGATACCAGACCAAATCATTTACAAGTAAATCTTTACTAGCGGTTTCATTATCCTTTTCATTAAACGCCACGCTAGACATGATTTTATTATAAATCTTCTGGTAATCAAAAATTACCATCCAGTAATTTTTATCAGACAATAAAATTCCACTTGGTACAGCGTCTTTACTAATATAAGCGATTCCGGTGTTTTCATCTACAACTACAGTATTAGGTGCATACTGCGTTGTAATATTCCACTGTAAAGGGTCTGCATAATGAATTGTTTTGTAATCAATCGCCCGTTGTAATTCATTTTCAAATTTCTTTAGAATACTAATAATCCAGTCTTGATTGAGTTCATGAAAATTTGTATATGGATATAAGTCAAACATAAATTACCTCCTACCAAACTGTTATTAAAAATCTCTGTCTAAACTCATTCATAATATAATCAGAAAGATTGAATTTTACTATTTCTCGCTCTTCTCTAATCATCTGTTGAGTTGTCATCGTTCCTATATTTCCGTGAATCCGCCCGTTATGCGTCCCCGTATTATTTTTGGTATTATCAACATTGCTTATATTTTTAAATTCACTTTCAGTTGTATTTGTATTATCACTTTTTGTATTCTGTTCACTAGCATCTTTATCACTCAGCTCATCATCAAACGCGTGCACCTGCGTTTTAGAATTATCTTTAATAGTACCATCAAAAGTATTTGTACTTGTACTATCTCCCCCCGTCACAGTTTCGGTTATTTCTTTTCCCGAATCAGTGTCAGTCCACTCTTCCTGTCTATCGTAGTTTTCAATGGCATTGTATTCATATTGAGTTGTTTCTTCCAGTTTTTTCCAGTTAGGAAGTTGAATACGACTCCACATTCCAATAGCAGTTTTTAAAATTTCCGGTTGCGAATACAGAATCTCAAGTTCTGCATAATTTAAGCAAAGATTCTGTATAAAGTCTGTTTTATTAATTGATTCTGGTAATTGTAATTCGTCAAAAATAGAGTTATCGTAGTTATACATTCCCAGAATTGATAGTAGGTTTCCCCTCGACATTTGCTCCCCCTCCTCTGCTTTCTTTAAATTTAAGTTTAAAACTGATATTAGTTCCAAACATTTTATTGACTCTTTTGGCTGATTCTTCTAAGCTGTCAGCAATCAATTCAATTTTAGTTTGTGTTTCGACGTTATTGCTATTAACCTCATCATCCGTAAGCCGTTCTTTCTTTTCAGTGTTTGCGTTAGGGATACCTACGTCAGTATCAAACATTAACTTTAACTTCTTTAAGTCTTCAAGTTGCTGACTTGCGATATAATTCTGTTTTAGATTCTGTGCGAAAGTATTCCACATCGGCGTTCCATCTTCACTAAATAATTCTTTACCAGTGACTACACAGGCTTCGCCAGAAGTAACTTTATCAATCATTTTCTTAAATGTTTCAGCGATTGATTTGCTATCAACCCCGATAATATAAGAAAGTTTTGAGTTAATAATATTAACGTCTATTCCCTCAGATAAGAGTGCCATTTTTTCCGCGTAAAACTGAATTAAATCATAAATTCCGCCGAAATCGGGGAATAATTTTATTAATTCAGTGTCACGATGTATTCGAGCATCGATTGCGTTAGGAATTAACGGGTTGATGATTTGCGCCGTGGTAGGTTGATACATAACGTCAAAACCGTATAAATTACAATGCTGAGGAATTACCCCGAATTTATCTGTGTTAATAACAGCTAAAAACCCAAAATAAACCAATGTATACATAGTGTAATTGTACGCCCATGTTTCCGGCAATTTAACTTCCCACTGTCCGAGAAAATCATCAATTAAATAACGCTCAAAAAACTTAGTCAACGCTATGTTCTGCGTGTGAATTGTAGACGGATTTTTTTGTCCGTTCACAGCATTTATATAAGTATAATCAACGGGTACGCCCATTATATACACCTCCCTAATTTAAATAACAGCCATATTGGGATATTCAGCCCTAACGGCGGTCGTGGCGTTGGTGGCGGAACTGGTTCACCACTCAACACTCCCCACCAATAAAGCGCGCTACTTCTTCTACTTGGTTCAGTTTTTCTAGCATTTTCCGCGCTAGGACGCTCATAATTATACAGCCACACACTTGCAAGCGTTTCCGGGTCGCTTTCCGATATTTTAAAATCGGCATAACTCATCGGATATTTAGTCGTAGGATAATAGTCTGCCTTTGCATCAACAAAAATCATCTGTGCGTATCCGTCACTAGGCAACCCCGTTTTATCACTAAAATTCGGCGCGTAGCCCGTTGAATTAATTGCAAAAGGATCGTTAATATATTTCCCACCGGGCGTAAATTGTGTGAAACCATATCCTTTATTGCGCCATGGACTTTCATTTTTTGACGGTACTCTATCAGATTGCCAACGCCACGGGTTCATGCCACCCTCATGTGATACATTACCAAGCAACCCGCACACAGCATTTACTGTCCAGCCCAAGCCGCCTAATACTTCATAGATTGATTTTGCATTATCAATAGCTTCGTTGCTAGTCTCCGCATATGCTCCGGTTGCTTTAGCGTGCCAGTTACTCATAATAAAAACCGCCCTCCATATATGATTTTATCATTTGATTTTCGTAAGCTGTGCCGGGTAGTGACACATCGGCATCGGCTACCATAATAAAGCCCGGAATTGTATTGATAACTTTTTCTTGACATAGAGGACGACCGCGGTGTTCTAACGACTCGGCTACTAACGGGAAAAACTGCGCTTGAAATCTAGGTTGAAAAGAAAAATCCGAAGTGCTACCAGTACTTCCCGAAGTTTGTAACTGTGGTTGAGCGGATTTAATACTTGATTCAATACCGCTTGCAACACTTGATATAATTCCACCAACATTTCCTGTAGTAATTGCCTGCACTGTATTTGCCGCCGAGCCTATAGCGGTGCTAGCCATTCCTAAATAATCAATAGCCATTTGTGATAGCTGTAAAGGTACCGCGCACATAGAATCAAGTCGTGTAATTACTGTATTTAACTGTTCATCGGTTGAAATTGTAAGAGTGGCTTTTCCAGTAATCATATCTACATGATACGATACATATAAAGTGGATTTACCGTCTAAAAATGTTGTATCAATCGGTAAGCCGCCCCAAGGTTTAAAATCAAGACTGTATCGGCTGTACGGTGCTAAATTAAGATAGTTACCGCGCGTTACAGCTTGCGGATGCTTTGGAATTGTAATAGAATATGTTTTGTCATAGTCATAGTCAAGTAACTGTGTGCAACTTACGCCATTCATTTCCCACCATCCAAATTTAAGATTTGTTACTAAAATTCCAGACCCTTTAAATTCAAACGGAAACCAGATACAGGAAGTTATATATTGAAATGGGTTAATTAATGCTTTTTGTAATTCGACAGAAATTTCGCCCGTATCAATGTTTAACCAGTCAGCACTTGCCATGAGAGCTCTATTTAATTTATTTAACTGTGATTTAGTAAAGTAATAGTAATTTACACCGCCCGAACCTTGAGAATCCGAATTGATAATACCTAAAACGTAAGTACCCTTATTCCAAGACCGCGCCCACGGATTCTCTAAAAGTTGTGTATTTGTAGTGATTCCTGTGGTAGTAGGGTATAGACTGTCAACGATTCCGCCGTCATATGTATGAGACGAGCGCAAAATATACTGAGTTGACGCTCCAATAAAACTTTTCCAACTTGCCAATACGTCGATTTCACAACTAGCCCACCAAAGACCCTCATTCCAAGTCCAATCACGAATAAAATAATGCCTGCCGTATAATCCGATTGACACATAATTATACATATAAATATCGCGGGTTGTTTTAAAAGAGAGAACCGGGGAAATAACCCCGGAACTCTGTTTTAAATTACAAGCAAGCGTTATATTATCTTCGCCGCCATCTGGAATTTTGGTTGAGTTTTCGCGCTTATTAAATTTTCTTAAAACAACCGTGAAACTCATGTGAACACCTCCTAATCTAAGAGTAATACAATACCGTTTTCTGTTACGTCGTTCCAATACCTCTGGTTAAAACGATACCAAATATTCGAATATTCGCCAGCGGCATTGTAAGGCGTTCGTTTAACACTTCGACCTACTTCGGTAATACCAATAGCCTCCTCATCAAAAATAACTCCAAATACATTATCATTACTTACAGCTTCAGGTGCGGTTACTACAGCTCCATCAGCCCCGATATAAGATGGAGTAACTTGGATACTTCCAGGTGTTTTGGCTGACTGCCAGAAATTAACGTCCTCATGGTCGATTAATTTGTAATATCCCTCATTAAAGGCATCTGTAAAAATACTCGTTTTAGTTCTGTACTGTAATGGGGTATACATATATGCTTTCATTCGGTTATACGGGGTGTGCCGTTTGATAGCTTTACCTGTAATATTTAAATGGTACATTTCAGTTCTTTCGGTCAGCATCGAACACAAATACTGAATGCGGGCGTAAGCCCACTGAATGAATGGCTTAAAATTATCCGGGTATAGTACAGTCGCGCTTGTCAATTTTGTACCCATCGCCGCGTTGTATTCAGTAACCAGATGTACAACACTATCGCCACCAATGTTAATTTTAGCCGCGATGAAGTTTGTAAGAGTGGCGCGGTCGGCTGTTTCTCGCGCCTGTTCAAGTTTATCAGACATATTACCTAAGACCATACTCCAAAATCTTTCAAGTTCCTGCGGCGTAGTAAAAGCAACGTCAAGCTGTCTGTCAAAAATAGTTAAATAGTCCCCAAAGTAGTCAATACCGTAAAAATTAGTCTGTAAAACTTCCGGCTTGCGAACTGTATACTGGTCGATAGATTCTCCATCAGTTAAATCCAGATATTTGGAATCAACTAGATCTTTGTCGATTGTCTGCAATTTTCGAATATGATTGCCGAACTGCTGATTTGTTTTTCGCAGTCCCTTAAACTTTGCTGTATAAGGACGCGTGGAAAAAATTGTGTTACTCAACACCTGTGAAATAGCCCCCATTACAGGGTCATAACCTGTTTTTAAAGTTGTCTGCGCCTGTGCGATAAACGAACTAATATCGGTCGCCGCAATGTTAGTTTTGCCAGTAACCTGATTCTGAAGTGTGTTAAGCACCGTTGCCATTTTAGTTAAAGTCATGTCATTTGCCATTATTTATTACCTCCTTTGAAATCAGTCGGAATAGGCGGCGCAATCATCTGGGCAATAATATCGTCTGTAGACTGTGGCTGTACCGTCTGAATCTGCTGCCCAATAAGATTAGTTGCCTGAATCGCTCCGGTTAAATTTTTAAGAGTCTGAATCAAATCCCCGTTATCAGGCTGAACCTGTGGCTGAACCTGTGGCTGAACCTGAGGCTGAACCTGCGGCTGAACCGGTGGCTGAACCTGTGGCTGAACCTGCGGCTGAACCTGTGGAGAATTTACACTTCCAAGTGCTAAAATCTGCTGTGCGGTAAATCCTGCCTTTGCAAGTAATAAAATGTCGTTCTGTGTCATGTGTCAAATTCCTCCTTTAAATAAACATTACCGTTAATATCAACCGTAAGTGTTTTTATAGTTCTAATATTACCGTCTTTATCAAGGTAATAAATAGGACTGTAAATATCTACTTTATTAATATGAGCATTATCACATAGATTATCTAAGCAACAATATAAATTATATACAGTGCTTAATTTTTCACGTGAATCTAAACATTCCATAAATTTTAGACCTTTCATACTCTAGGGTACAAATTTTATCTTTCTGATTACCGCCGATTGCAAAAACAGTTTTAGAACCTGCCTTATTATCTAAGTAAGCGACCGACACGTGTTTCGAACTGGTTTCAACCATTTTACTACCAGCCCACAAGAAAAATAAAATATCATCTTTTTTAATGTCGATTGTTTTAAGCTGTTCTGCATTGTAAAAAGTCCCTTTGTTAGAATTTCTAAGTTTTACCATTAATGTATAAACATTATCGGATTTTACATCGGCTAAACCAAGCTTATTAATGATATATGATACCGTAGTAGCGCACCAACTATCCTTAACATAAGAACCGTAGTACCATTTCTGGATGGCTCCTACTTTAGAATCCCATTCAAGAGCTGGTTTCATTTTTTCCAATTCATCTGCAATAGATTTTTTAGCAAATGTTTCACGTGGAACATATTCAACTCCATCAATCGTTACTTTCATTCTCTTTCATCTCCTTTAGCATAAGAGATAATTCATTCAACGCCTGTGTATTGTTATTAATTGCCGCTGTAAACAGCTTTGATTCTTCCTTATGGCTGTTCATCTCCCTGTACCATAAGAAAAATAATGCAATACACAACGCTACAGGAACTCCTGTGTTACTGATAAAGTCACTAATAGCCGCTAAATCCATTGAACCCTCCTATTCTACACCCTTATAATAGGGAGATACTCCGGCGCGTCCCCGCGCGACGGACACCTTCCGGGTGTTGGATATTCCGCCGTTTCGTATATCTCCCTGTGATTCTATGATACTACTTTCAGAATATTTTGTCAAGTCTGATTATTCAAAATATTTTGTTAACAGCACCTCACATAAATATTCTTCGAAATCGATTTTGTTCCTAAGATACGCTAGCCACACATACGCAAAATCACGTTTAAATCTAATTAACGATATTTCGCTTGGTTTATATTCCGGGCAAGTGCCCGCTGTATGTGTACTGGCATAGTAACGACCGTTAGACTTGTGTTTGTAAATAGTGAGTTCCCCAACATGGACGATTGGACGATATTCCTTTAACGATTTAGGCTTGGCTTGAAAATACTGCGAATCCAAAAACACATTGCCTAATGCCATTTTGTTATATTCATCATTACCACCGACTTTGTACAGTGCTGTATTCTTTTTCATTTCCGCGATGGGGGAGGACTGCGGAATAATTAAACAAATACCTCTATCTTTATTAATATAATATTCTTGCTTGTTCTCAATCATTTTCATAGCTTTTGAAATAAGTCCGAACTCCATAAACATAGGATTCGCCATTCTATCACTATTAGCACAGCAAACCATCTGAAAAGATTTTTCCCCTTTTAGTTCTCTATTTCGGTTGATAGTTTCAAATGCGTTTCTAAAAGCGAACCCCTCTTCCTTAATTTTTACATCGTGCGGCTCTGGGATAAACTCATCATATAAACCGATTCGATAACCTTGTCCAGAAAATCCCCTCAGGTTTTTAATGGTTGATAGCGCCATACACAATGCTAAAACTCCGCCATCTTTGCAAAGTTTGCCGTTCTCATTCGTGTACGATTCATTAATAGTATATGACGAAGTTTTCTTAATTGGAAAAAAATTATAGCTTTTATTAAAATCCGAATTAATAGGAATGAGTGGATTATATTCTTCAGTACAGCAAGCATCTAACTGTGTTTGTAATCGTCTCATATAAATAAATGGTTGTGGGTTGTCAATTAACAAATCTTTTAATGTGCCGTATGTCTTGCCGCTACCACGGGTATCTACTACAAAGGTAAAAGGTAAACCCCATGATATAATTCTAGGCATATCAACCCAACCATCTTTGTTGTATATATTTAGCATAATAAAATAAGCGGGGCTACTGCCCCGCCATTCCTCCTTTCTAATAGGATAATTATTTTTTAACTCGCGCTTTCTGCTCCTCATCATAATTGATTCTCGCTGTTTCGAGTTCCTTGTCAATTCTTCTAATTAAAAGATAATTGGCTCTTAAATCCTCTACAGGCTCACCTGCCGTCATAGCATCCATATAAGCGGTGTAAACTTCATTTTTGATTGCATTATATACTTTTTCTTCAAATTTATACATTCTTAATTCCTCCTAATCTACTAATACAATATTTAAAAATTCACGTCCTGCTTTTGTTACCCCTTTGATAACCTTGATGATATTAATTTCTCCAAAATCATCTAATAAGGTAATAAGTTCTTTTCTAACCACTCCGCTGTTAGTTGTGTAAACAACTCCGCTTTTATCCTCAAAAGATACCAGTTTTACCTCTTTTCCGTCTTTATCTGTACTAGTGTAGATGATAAAGTTTTCAAGTTCGATAATCTGGTCTACCGCTTCTTTAAGCGGTTTGGCTTCGGGGGAACGTGTCAGTTTGTAGAGTTCCATTTTACTAAGTTCTTTGTTTGTTCTTTCGATTGTCATTTTTATACCTCCTGAAATAATTCTGGTTTCTATTACATTATTTATTATAAACCATTACATTTATAATGTCAATAGATTTATGATAAATTAGCAAGTAAATTTTTATATTCATCTGTCAAACTCATGTTATACGTTGTCGGTCTTAAGGTAACGTTAGAGGTTATTTCTATATCATGATTTTCAATTCGAATTTGTTTTGTAATCGGATTGTCACTATACACCGTTTCCAATCTGCCCGCATCTCTAAAAATGAATCCGTCACGAAAGGCAGTAATACCGCCATGTGCATCAATTTCCGCGCCACCCTTTTTCTTTTGTACGCCCGAAACTGTAATATGTGTTTGCGATTTTCCATTTTCTGTATAAGCATATCGTTTCGCTCCTAGTGTTATAAAATTGTCATAATAGCCGTCATTTTCGTAAATTTCCATAAAATGTGTTACACCAAATTTATCCGTGGCGTAAGCACCTGATTCTGTTGACTGTTTCATTTTACGATTATTATATTCTGTAAAGTCTACGTCAGTTATAAATTTATTACTATCCGTATCGCCATAAACCCAAGCATCTGGATTTAACCATATTCCCTCGTGCAATTCATAACGCGCGTTTGCGGTAGTCCAGACACCCCATTGATAAGGTAAAAATGCCTTTTCATTGTAAGAATCTAAAAGTTTGTTTTCAGCTTCTTCGCGTTCTACAAACCCGGTGCCGTAAATATAATCTATTGACTGCTTTACAGGGTCTTGTGCTGACATACCGTAAATACTATTCAACAAGTTTTTGTTTTTGTTATAATAAATTTCTTGTCCCTCCACATTTTTTAGTTCCGTTTTATTTTTATAGTACATTTTATTTAATTCGATAAGCGGCTTCGGAAGTTTACCGTATTTTGATATATACACATCATAAAAATCTATTTCGTCAAAATCATACTCACGAATTAAAATTTTAAAATCAACGTCGGTTAAAGTTGTTTCTGTATAATCAGCATATAAAATTCGTCCGTTATCATAAACACCATTTTGCGTAGCTCTGCATTTCGAACGCGATAAATAAGGGTCAGGAAATCCATCTTTAATTCTTACATTATATAGCGTACAATGAAAAACTATTGCACGATTATTTTGTAAGTATTTATAAAATTCTTTCGGTTCAATTTCTCCCTTAAATTTAAACGGTTCGACTGGATATAGACCGTTACACTGAACGCCGGGATAGCTGCTAGAACGATCCTTGCTAAACACGCCTTGTAAAAGTTTACCAGCAAAAAATCTGCTTGCGTGTGTATCCCCGCCCCGAAATGCCTCACGAAGAAGCTTATATACTTCATAATTTGGCATAAGCGATTTAAGCCATGTTTTATTTACACTTCGCATTGCCTGTTTAGCATCACGCCTAACATAGCCTGTAGAAGTTAATGGTATAGTGTATAAAGTATCCATATCACGTTTTAATTCGGCTTCGATAATTTCTACTGTTGCTAATACATCATTTATACAATAATGTACTTCATATTCGGTTAAAGGTGTCCACGGAAAACGCAATTTGTTATAATCAAATAATTCCCCGGACAGTTTACCATGTTCCACATTAAATTTATTACAAGCCACGGCAAGACTCATGTTTGTTTGTAAATAAGCATCTCTAAATTCTAGTTTTTCATCAAACATAGTACATTTTAATATTTTACGCGACTTTACAGCAAACACCTCTTCGGGCTGAAAATGATATATTCCAGATAAAAATTGAAATTCATATGATAAATTCCAAACGTAAATTACTACTGTTTCTTCGCTTTCAAGCTGACTTGTAATATATTTGCACATGGAAAGAAATTCGTCCCAAGTTCTACCTGTTATAACTGCATAAGTACCCACTGCGAACTGCCAGTGATACATTATTGTTGCTTCTTCTTTTTTAGCTATTAATTCCCCCGTTTCTTTATTTTTTTCATATTTTTCTATTGGCATAAATTGAGTAATTCGAGTAGTTTCTATATCAAACGCTGTTATAACATTTTTATATTTCCGCAATTTCTTTTTTGTTCTGTTATTACCGCGAGGGCGATTTAACAGAGTGATATTTTTAATTATATTCGGCTTAATATTATTCATATTATACAACTTATACAACTATTCTCACTCCGCTTCTATGCCTAACTTCTGAATCCAGTATTTCGAACTGTCTTTTAAATTTTTAGATGGTTTTCTAGTTTTTGCTAACTGTTCTTCTTTTACAATAAAATCATCGAAATATTGAGTTATTAAATCACTATTAATTTCTTTCTTTTCTATCTGTTCCATTAATTCCAAAACTCGCTCACTGTCATATATAGAATCAAGTTTTTTAGTTCTTAACAAGTCCATAAACTCATAAAATTGTTTTATATTAGATTTATTAAGTAAAAACTTACCGTTTGTTATTCTCTTAAATCCGGCGTGCTCTGCGCGTTCTTCGCCGTATTTATCGGCATAAGATTCATAATAGTTTCTATAAAGCATCTGGTTAACAGAATTGATAGTTTCCTTGTCTCGTGCTCTAAGTCCTGTGAGCGTAGACGTTTCTGCGGAAAGAAAGAGTGCCACTTCCTGTAATTTACGTCTTAGCTGTCCATTAGTTGTAATATCGGAAATTTTAACAAACGATTCTTTGCGCCGCTGTATAAATGGCTCGTTTTTATATTCTGATTTTTCAATTTGAGCCAAACGCCGCCGCGCAATTTTACGCAAGCGGCTATATTCAGAACGTACTTCTTTTATGTCACGGTGTACTGTATAGTACGCCATATATTCAAGATATCCCCATTTTAATACACGACTATTTTTCCAAAGACTCATATATCTAACCCTCTTTACATTCTAAATCAAGTCTTTCATCCTCAGCGTTACCAATTCGCTGTCTAAGATAACGCCATTCAACCTCATTTATCTTATTATTTTCCACCAACCATGTAATGTAGAATAATTCAGAACAGTAATACGCCGCATTATTAATAATACGCTCTCGAATGTTATGGGCGTATGTTACTAACGCCCGTTTATGACCGTGATTTCTAATGATTTTATGTTTTGTTTCTCTCATTTTTATTCCTCCATATCTTAAACCATTCTATACAGTAATAAAATTATATCAACGCACTTTTCACAATGCTCTTCCGACCCACTTGTAACAACTCTACCGCTATCAACTTCTCGTATAGTCATTACAGAATCGTCCCAAGTAGTTTTGTAATCTTTTTCTGTAACGTATGCCAACATTGTTAATTTATCTTTTAAAGATTCTGTCAATGTCATATCCTCCTTATTTAAGTTTATTAATTTCTAACATTGCTTTTGATAATAATTCATTTGCATCTAATAAGCATTTAAAAGCCTTATGTGCGGAGTCATCAGTTACTAATTCCCTTACCAGATTCATGATAATATCCTTACTCTCAATGATAGTTTTATTGATTTCTCTCTTTTCGTTATAAGTCATAATTAAACCTCTCTTTCTAAAATTAAATACATCTTCTTTAACTGTCTTTATTATAACATACCTGAATCATAAAAGCCAGTCTGACTATTTTTATATTTATCAGAATACTTTGTCGCTTCACTTCGCTAAAGTAAATTGTTTCTAAATTGTTTACACAGTGTCACTTTAGCACTTTAAAGCAAGTACTGAGAGCGGTCTGATAATTTATGGTATGTTCGACTAGTTTTCAGATTATTTATTAAATTGTATGTAAACTTGAAACAATAAGCAGTTGGAAAGTTAAATTGATGAACTTTAACTGATTTTATTGTGTTAAAATTAATATAATTGTCAGATAATAAGGTTTGAAAGTGGGGAATTGTTCGAGGTTTAG
>OGNX01000175.1_pt1 | contig 13879 bp, 14 predicted proteins | sample 1573641 | NCBI WGS metagenome assembly OGNX01 (sample SAMEA2581981, study PRJEB24529) | metagenome | biome: Human gut stool | place: China | collected 2011
ATAGCATGGTACCGATTACAACGCTACGCTTGGTACCGATACAGCGCTATCGTCATTAATAATCGAAGCATGGAGAAGTAAGCTATCGCATGGGCGTTATCGTCATTAGCTTGTGGAGTACATCCATGGGCATAAAGGTTACGATACGCATAACCATTTGTATACTCGCTATTGTCTGTATAGTAGCTAAAATATCCCCGCTCATTTTTTGTCAAAAGATGAGCGTCTGTGACAAGAAGTCCATGTTCAAGCAATTCGTCTAGACCTTTGCGAACATCTTTATCATAATGCCAATATGAACAGCTTCCAAACTCCCATATTGCTTTTAAGGCAGGCAAAATATTAACACTCGTAAATCTCAACTTTCCCTCTTCATCTATTTTTAGTATTCTATTCTCAATAAGGAAATCTATCTTGCTTTTTTGACAAGATGTATATTGGTCATAACCCACAGACTCATGAATAATGAGTTCTACTAAGGAATGATACTTTTTATGCTTATATGGGGCAACATTATATAACAATGATGCAGAAGCAAACAAATAAAACAAAACTTGTTTTATTGTAGAGTTGCTCTCATTAATCTCATAATATTTATTCATGAGCAAACTCTTTGCCTCTGACATTTTTTGAGGAGGAAGCATTGCAAGATATTCAGAATCTATCTCATCTTCCTTCACAAATGTATCATATTGGCGTGCAATATTATCTAATTCAGGGAAGATAATCCGACATTTCTCCAACCACCCATCTTCTACTTTAGGGAGCCTTATTGGCAAACCAGTATAACAAAACTCTTCGCTCAAATAACTTGTATAAAAGTTTTCCAATAATCGCTCGATTGGCAAACCTAATTGCAAGAGAACATTATTATATCCTGCCAATTGATATATTGCAAGATTGTTTTTATCTTCAAATTTCTGATAATTTGGATACGCAGTCTTACTCTTATCCATAAAAGCTTGTTCAATTGCTTCCACTTCACAGTTCTTATTAATAAGATTTATCATAAAATATTTATCCATCCAGTTAAACACACGACCACAATATATTACTTTATTCGAATCAGAACAAGAAACTATAAAAGATTTATGGTAATTATATGAAGGGTATCCTTTTTCATATGAAACAGACATACTCCTTTTATCTTCAATGCTACTGAAGACAACTTCAAACTGACGTCTTGTTATACAAGTTCTTGGATCATTCAACAAGTCATCATTAAGTTTTCGTTCTAATCGTTCTGCTTTCAAACGGGTCTTTGCAGAAAGGACAAACTTACCTACCACATTCTTTGCTTGGACTATCAAACGTACGTAATTTAAGTTGGGTTCTTCACTTTCAAGATATTTTATTACAATATCTTCACGTTCACTTATACTTAAGCTAGAAGGGAAATACAAATGCTCGTTATTATTATTTGTATGACATGCAACAAATTCATCAAGGAGCAAATGAGCTAATAATTTCTCATGAAGTAGTAGTTCTTTTATTACTTGTTTATATTTCTCAACAATTTTACAATTCTTAAGAACACAGCGTAGCTCATTTACATTGGAGCCAATAATAGACTTCAATGTTTCCGAATCAATAGCATTATAGCACTTAAACTGGTCTATTATAACCCAAAATGTATTACGATATGCCCATTCTAACCTTTTGTATTCATCAACAACATCCACTGGACTTAATTTCTTGAAGAATCTTGCCACTATACTATAATATTCAGATGTTTTAGACTTTATCATTTCAAAATCTTCTAAACACTCTGTTTTGGGAACAACATTTTCAAATAACTTTCGAATGTGCCATAATTCAATAATTCCATTAATTTCTGAAGGCGCACATTTTTCGTATTCGGAAACACGCACTTCTGCCAAATTTAAGTTTGGACCTATAGATAAGTCCGTATTCGAAAAATAACATACTCTATCCATAATTTCATTCTTTTAATAAAAACATTTCCTTAAAAAGGCATTTGGCTATAGTTATTAATATCCTCATTTGCCATAGAAGAATCTTGCAACTTATGTAAATCTTCAATATGTTTAATCAGATTATCATAGTTTCCAAGATTTTCAATTTCTTCACGCCTTGCCTTGCTCAGCTTACAAAACTCTTCTTCCTGTTCTAGTCCTGCAAATCTTCGACCACACAGATTAGCAGCTATACCTGTTGTAGAACTACCACTAAATGGGTCAAGAATCCAATCTCCTTGATTGGTTGAAGCAAGAATCATCCGAACAAGAAGGCGTAAGGGCTTTTGTGTAGGATGCTTACCGCAGGTCTTTTCCCAACGACCGATAGCTGGCATTCGCCACACATCCGTCATTTGCTTACCTCCATTCAACTCTTTCATCAGATCGTAGTTGAATTTGTGAGGTACTTTCTGCATCTTTCTCGCCCAAATAACGAACTCTGTGGAGTATTTGAAATATCGGCATGAGATATTGACTGGTGGGTTTGTCTTCTCCCATGTGATTACATTCAAGATCTTATAGCCAAGTTCTGTCAGACAATTAGCCACAGAAAAGATATTGTGATAAGTACCGCTTATCCAAATTGTACCATTGTCTTTCAACTTGTCACGGCATAAACGTAGCCATTCCATATTAAATGCCATCATATCCTCTTGAGACTTACCTTTGTCCCAATTCCCTTTATTCACGCATGCGACTTTACCGCTTTGCAACGATATTCCACCATTGGAGAGGAAATAAGGAGGATCTGCGAATATCATGTCGAACTTGAAATCAAACTCTTTGAGAAGTTTGAAACAGTCGCCATGAGCAAGGACAAAGTCCCTTTTTTCAGATTGATAATATGTTTTTAGATTCTGATTTTTGACGATGAAATTTGCATCCGTAAAATCTTCAGAATCAAGTACAATCTTTTCTTCCTTATAAAGTCGACGCACTAATTCAATAGCTTCGATTTCTGAGTCTGCAGAAACTGTTGCTACTCGTTGTAAACTTTCTGTTATTTGTATCTGATAATCCATATTGGGTGCAAAAGTATATCAAAATACTTTAGAACCACCCAAAAGATCATAGTTTAACTTTTGTGATCAAAAAAGATCATTTCAAATATTCCCAAATGCATAAGAGTAAGGCACTTAACTATTTTTACAAATTGTTACATTGTTAACAATTGATCTCGAAAATTAGATAAATCCCTCGCTTGCTCTAGCTATACACATTAGTTCATATTGCTTATAGATACTCTCATAACTATGGAAAGCAACACGCTCTTTCACCTCTTTGAAAGCTGTTCTGCTCATCACTTTGTCAAATTGTTCCTTGCGATTCTGAGGTGCAACAATCAAGAAGCGGCTATTGAAATCTTGTAAATCGCAAAACTTAGTGATTGAGTTTTGAATGTCTGTCGAATGCTCCACTTCAAAGAAGCTATTTGGCATTTTGCGCTCATTGAACCAAATGACATCCACGGTCCTTGCCCTGTCTGTAAGATTCTCGTATGAAAAATCGGGAATATGGATTGTGGTGCAAATATCTTTCAGGGGCTTTTCAAGAAACTTGCGGTTTTGGTCTTGCGCAGGGACATAGGTCGCATAATGTTTCATGTTGCCTATCTCTATAATAAGTCCTTGATAGTAACCATGTGTAAATTGCTCAATGCTCTTTTCTTCCTTCGGGCAGATGTCGAATTTGCGCATCACTTCTTCACGACATTCCTCCAATGCCCAAAGACCTGGCTGTATTTTAAATATTTCGTTAGATTGCTGCACAATTCTTCGGATTGATTCGTTAGGAGTCTTAGTTGCCCACGATTTTGTATCTACGAGATGATACAAATCACCAAGCGTAGCATACCCTCCTGTTGTGCGAAGAGTATCTATCACTTGTTGTGCCTGTGTATATTTCTGCTGCCTCATAATCGTCTTTACTTCAATAAATTTCTGCCTCCAGTATCTTCGAGGATTTTCATTTGTTGGATAGCAATCTGATTCAGTTTGATGAGCCGTTCAGATTGTGCCATACCATCGTTAATAAACACAGCATTTAGATTCTCCATGTTCGATAAGCAGATTAGCTCATTTATATTGGCATAATCACGAATGTTACCTTTCTTATCGGGATTCTGTTCACGCCATTGCCTTGCCGTCATACCAAACATAGCTATGTTGAGAACATCGGCTTCATCGGCATATTTCATAGCTGCTTGTTCACGTGTCACCTCGTTTGGAATAAGATTTTCCTTGATTGCATCTGTGTGAATACGATAGTTTATCTTTGACAGTTCACGTTTAGCAGACCATGACAATTGTTTCTGCTCATCAGCTTTAAGACGTTGATACTCTTTTACCAACAAAAGTTGGAAACGAGGACTAATCCACATTCCAAAGTGGTACGCAATGTCTCGATGAGCATAAGTTCCACCATATCGGCCAGCTTTTGCCATGATGCCTATTGCACCTGTTCTTTGAATCCATGCCTTTACAGAAAGCACGAAGTTGTTGCTTCCTGCTGCATTTTTAATTGTATCGAATTCGGTACAATTAAAATTCGGATTATATAGCTTTTCCCATTCACCGAGATATTCTATTGTACTTTTAAGGCTCATCCATCTGAAAATTATGTGTTCCTGCATTTGGCTATGTGCCATATCTGTCAAAGAGATATAATCCTCGTTTTGCACACTAACAACAGATATTTCTGTATTTTCAACTTTTATCTTAGCCATAATCCTTAGTCTTTAGTTAACACAAATTTGTGGTTGCATATACTTTCCGCAAGGAACATTAAACAAGCCCTTTTTGTTTACACGATACAAAACATTGAAGCAAGTACGATTCAAAAAGAAGAATTTTGTTGTATTCTCTAGCGGATCAAGATTCTTTTCATTGTAACGTTGGCATACAGTCATAAACATCTCACGTTTGGCTTCCATGTCTGGCAAAGCGTAATATTCTGCTTGTATGTCACGCAACGAAAGAATCAGTCGCTCTACATTGTCACGTACAGTTCGGCAACAAGTAATCAAGTCCGAATTGATGTCGTTGATTACTGCACGTTTGATATTAGGATGCTGTTGCAGCATGTAAAACAACATAGCACCACCGCCAACGAATGATTCTATGTATGTCGCATTTTCCCAATTATCAAAGTCAATCAGCGTTATTACCTTTTGTTTTATTGATAAGCTGACGAACATCAACATCCAGTAGAGCTGCTACCTTTGTCAATGTTACTAAATCTGGTTGTGAGGTATTAGTACACCATTTGGAGATAGTTGCAGGATCTTTTCCTAACTGCTCAGACAACCATTTACTGGTTCGTTTCTTCTCTACCAACACGACTTTTATTCGATTTATATCTTTCATCGTTTATCTTTTTTATTGCGTTCATCGCAAAGATAATGATAAATATTTAATAATAGGCAATCTTCATCGCAATTTTATAATTATTTAGCATTTTATTTCACCTATATTCCAAGATTAAGCCGTATCTTTGCTCCCAAAGATAAGCGTTCTGTAACACAAGAAACGGAAGAGGCTGAGAAACAATGCATTGCATTTGTTTCCAGAATCTTACAAAAAAGGCTAAAAAAGAACGGTACAACTTCATCGCTAACAGGTTGAGAATAAGCATATTACATTTGTTGTTCATTTTCTCTGCACTTGTAAAAAGGGTAGTTGTACCGTTTAAAAGATAAAAGCTTAACTATCAGCAACATCCACATGTTGCATCGGGAAATAACAGAAAATGGTAATAGGGAACGCAGTGCGTTCCCTATTACTTTTATGTTTACTCCCCAAATTCCTCCTTCACATCAAAGCAAGGACAAGCCTTGGCAGAGAATTCATTATGTCCATGAACCTCAGCCTCGGGATATTCCTCCTTCAGCTGCTCTATCAGCGCCTTCAGCGCAGCCTTCTGCTCTGGGGTTCGGGTGTCCTTCGGCTTGCCAGTCTGGGATAAGCCGCCGATGTAACATACCCCAATGCTCACGGTGTTGTGACCCTTGCAGTGGGCACCCACGTCTTCTACAGATCTGCCCACATGGATGCTGCCGTCACGATAAATCACGAAATGATAGCCGATACTGAAAAAGCCACGCTCACGATGCCAACGGTCTATGTCGGCTACCGTGTAGTTGCGACCCTCTTTGGTCGCACTGCAATGAATGATGATTTCCTTAATCTTGCGCATAATGAAACGAAGTAAATATTATTGAAAAATGAGTAAATATTTGAGGGGGATTTCATCAACACCCCAATCTCTGATATACAGATTGATGGTACGGATATGCTTGGGATTCTCAACCATCAACTTGAAAAATTTATTGTAGAATTTATCCGATTGAGTCACTATTCCCGTATAACGGGAATGACCCAGGATGATACTGCCATAGCGCAAACGGAGCGGACCATTGCCTGGCATAAAGCATGGACGGCGTCCCGCAAAATCAGGAACCTCCACCACTCTTCGCTGTATAACAGGCTTAATCAATAACCCGCAATTTCTTGCATCCTTATTTCTGAGTTTCTTAGCCCACAACTTCTTCTTTCTTACAGGAACAAGAGAAATCTTATAGCGACCGGCAGGCAAATAATTCACTGGATGCTCTAATGTGTCGCAAAAAATCTTGCCACCTATAACCATGGTGCCATCCACACTCCAAGGAGTGAAACGACGGCGAAATATATTGATGTTCATGATAATTGATAATTAATAATTGATAATTAAATCCTGGCTTCAAGGGTGGCCATTAAGGATTAGTGTGATTTGAAAAACCTTAATGACCTTGACCTTAATGACCTTGACCTTAATGACCTTGATGACCTTGACCTTAATGACCTTTAAGAATCTATATCGTAGAAGCAACCTTCTGATAACGCGCATCGGGCAGAATATCAATCAATCCCTGGCGCTTCCAGTTCTTCAGCATCTGTCTTACCGACTCGTGCGTAACTGCTGCGCCCTTGATGGCAACACTCTGCTGCTGAGCCTGATCGAAAGAGAAGGTTACGTCAAGACGCTCGAAGATGGTGTCGTTTCGCCCACGACGAACACGGTCGGGCAAAGCCTGCTGTCCGCAATAATCCTTAGATGAGAATGCTGCTTCTATGCGGCTGCGGAAGAAGTAGAGTGCATTCTCCAGCTGGTAGTCGGCAAGCACATCGAAGGCAGAAAGCATGCTCGGCGTCTGCATCTTCACGATCAGTTCCTTCCATAACGAAGGATTCTGCTTCAATTGCGATTCTGCCTCCTGCGCTCCATACTTCTGTATCAGCGATTCTGACACCTTGCAGAGCATGATGCACGCCATCATTCTCATCGTGGTAGGACAGATGCGGAAGCGCTGACGGGCTTTCACCTTGTCATCATCTTTCATCGTTTCCAGTCTTATCTGTTCCAGCCATTCCCTGCCCTTGGCTTCCAGCTTCGGCAGTTCCACCTCGCCCGCCATCAGCGGCAGCAGATGGGCTATCTGCAGAATGTTTTCCTGCTGGCGTGAGGTAAGCACGAAGAGGTTGTCGGAAAGCGGAGTGAACGTATTATCCGGAGTTCGAGCCACTACGATTCGGCTCTGAAAACCATCCGTATAGTTGTTCACCACTCTATAAAGCGCATCGGGCGTTCCACACATCACCACGTTCCATAACAGCCTGTCTATGTGAACATTCACGGCATCAGCACTTCTTGCCTCACGCTCGTAGCTGGTGCCGTCGTAAGCCTGTCGGAGCATCACGGAAAAATCGCTCATCGCCGATTTCCATTTCTGCGCCACGGTGTCAGCCTCCGGAGTAAAAGAGAAGGCGTGCTTGCCTTCGGTGTTAGCCAGTCGTTCGGCAAGATTCGCCACGGTGTTGTTCAGCGTCAGGCATCTTACGGGCAGTTTCGGCTCTTCGGGCTGCTCCTTCTTGTTCTTCGCCGCACGCTTCTTGGCTCTCCATTCATCCTCCTTCTGCTGGTACATTTTGTCCATTGCTTTCACTTCCGAAGTCCATACACCAATCACGGGGTCGATACTACCCTTGCCCGAAGCGAAATCACCGGCGATGTAGGAGATGAGGTTCAGCGAATTCATCTTGCCATGGACAGAGATTTTCACGCCCGTGGCCAGCATTCCGATGACCGGACAGATGGCTGTAATCACGGGCAGAGCCAGAGCCGGACCTACAGCCTTCACCGAGTCGCACACCCCCTGCGGCATTTTCGGCAGTGCTTTGTAATAGAACAGATCGTCCTGGGCATTTGCCTCATCCAGCGCATTGATTAAAGCCTCATTCTCCTTGGCAGACACGCCCTTCAGCTTGGCTTGCTTCAGTTTCTCCTGTCTTAATGCAGCCAGCACGTCTTTCAGGCGCTTAGGCATCTGCGTGGGTCTTTCGCCCAGTGCCGAGTTGATGCAAGCCATCTTCTCCTGCTCAGAAAAGCCATCGTAGCAGGGGATAACCTGATCCAGAAGATTGCGGTCGAAGCCACAGATGTGGCGCAGGTTCACGGCAAGCTCGAAGGTAAGCGTATTGCGGTTGGAACGCATAGGCTCCTGACCATCATTATACATCTGCCACCACTTCTTGATGATTTCGGAATACGGGATTCCGAGGTAATCATTGCTGGATGGTGATGATGATGATGATGAAGATGAAGCAGATGAAGCGGAAGCAGGCTGAGCCTGATTCTTAGAAGGATTCTGAGAATCCAAATCCTTCTCCTCCACATTCTCCAACCAAGGCTTGTAATGCTTGTTCGCCTTATGTGCACCTGAAGGCAACTCCTCCTGTCCATACTTCTCACGCTCTTCCAGCACCTTACCCTCAGCCGCCACGGCAGCTTCCTCATAATCATCCTTGAAGAGTTCGGGAGACAAGTAAAGCAAATCATCTGCATCAGCCGAAGTAGTGAAATACACTCGGCTAATATCATGAGCCGACGTATCCATCTCACACTCCATCATCTTGGCAATTCTTACCTGATTCTCCAGGATAGTCTTACCCATCTCTCGCTTGCAAACCGCATGACCGCCCTGTCGTGCGCTGCGTTCCAGCATCAGCAGACCATACTTCTCAGGATCCTGCAGCATCAGCTTAGCCGCCTTCTCGAAATCCTGTTTATCGTCCAGGTCGAAGCCGAAAGCCCGGCTAGGCAACTTTGTGCCTTTCACCACCCCTCGCGGATAATGCCCGGAGTAGTTAAACTGCACCAGTCTTCGCTTCGCCCCGTCGTTCCCCTCGCGAGCCAGTCGCAGATTAGCCTTCTGTTCATAGCTTCCACGAATCTTTCTATATTCCTCTTCCGAGGTGATGGAGCGGGCAACCTTGTGCCCGTTCTCCACCTTAATTAAATAGCAACTCATCTATGTGTTTCTACCTATCAATTTAAGTTGAACATCTATAACTTCTATCGCTTCAACTGATAATCCACCACAGCCTCAGCAGCCTCTTCCGCCTCCTTCACCAGCGTACTGCCGATGTTGATTCCTTCATCGCAGAACACCTTCAAGGTGAGCTGGATGGCTCCATCCTTGGTCTTGCTCACACGACCGTGCGCCAACTTTCTGATCAGCACCGACTGCGAGCGGATTCGTGGTTTCATCACAAAATCAAAAGTTCCATCAGAAAGCTGCTGGGCAACGCCCTGCGAGCGGAATCCCTGCACCTTCACTCCTGCCCCATGTTCACTAGGTGCAAAGAGGAAACACTTGCTTTCATCGTAGAAAGCCATACCACCCAGCTGCACATGCTGGCAGCCATTATTCACCTGCTGGCCATTGACCTGCTGATTATTTACCTGCTGATTGTTTACCTTTTTCTTCATATTCTGAATTGATTTGCGAGAAGAAACGTGTGGAATATTGCGCGCTTTACCATGGAAGATCCTCCGCAGTCCCAACTCAGTTAATAATTAAAAGCTTTTGCCCTTACAGGGCGCCAGTCTTGCGTCCTTAATTACCCAGGGTGTTACCCTGGGCTAAGAGCTTTTGGGCCTTCAGCCCGTACATGAACCACATGCGAAGCCCCCTTACTTTTTACCTTTTTACCCTTTTAGCTTTTCAATATCCGTTACGAGGATATCCTGGTAAACCTGACCATTATACTCATGAGCCATGAATCTGAGCGTCACCGCTACTATCGTGCCCGGAGCAAACTTACATTGAGCCATATTGCCCAGCATGGCAGCAGCATATTGGTTCTCATACTTGCCGCCCATCTCCTGCAGCACGATGTTGCACTTCATCATCTGGCCGTTCTCACTCTTCTGGGTCTGCAGGGCAAAAGCCTCACCCTGCTTCACCACTCTCATAATCTTTGAATCCATAATAAAATCAGCTGCAAGACCTAGCCTCCCTTTCAAGGCTCATTAGTTCCAACTCCGATCTTGCTGAAAGCTGGTGCAAAGTTAGCAAGTCTTTCAATGCGCCGGAATACTTGGTGGAAGAATCCCCCCTCATCTTTCCACCACTTTTTATTTCAGCTCAGCTTCAAGGATGTTTTTTATCACGATGAGCAGGCTTACGGCTCCATCGCCGCCACTCGCCATTCGCTGCTCATATTCCTTATTAATCAAGTCAAAGAAAAGTTTCAGATAGAATCGTTCTGTTACTTCCTTCACTCTCTTCCCGTCTCTGATATTTCTAATCGTATGATAGTTTACACCCTCATTGAGCTCCACCAGCCTGCTGTGCGTATAGCCCAGCTTCATGACGGCAGCATAGGCAATGCCCAGTGCCGTTTTCTCATGCTTCTTATTATCTGCCATGATTCCTGATCGGTTTGCGAGAGAAGCCGTGGATTACCGATGGCCATCTTCAATCACATTGTGAGGTTCCTCGCCTCCGCTCAGGTTAATATTATTCAAGTTTCGCAAGTAACCTCCGGTCCCCGAAGGGGGCCAACTTTCAATAACCGCTGGTGGAATGACCGAAGGTCATGGAACCTGCGGACAACCAATAGTAGGGAGAAAGCGTCCCCAAAGGGGGCGAACCACATCCAGTCTTGCTCCTGTTCGCCCCCTTCGGGGACGATAAGAGAGTATCTGTGACTATCCGCAGGTTCCATTCCCTTCGGTCATTCCACCCGCGGTTATTCACATTCGCCCCCTTCGGGGACGGTAGAATGCTACTTGCGAAACTTCAGTTATAAAATGAAAACACTCGGAAATGAGAGGTTGAATCTCAAATCCGAGTGCAAAGATAAGATAAAGTTATATAAGCGCCTAAAAATAAAAACGGTCATTTCCGGACGACCAGAAATGACCGGAAATGACCGGAAATGACCGGAAAAGATTGTAATGAAAAAGCCCAAAAACTACCGGAACAAATTTTCATACCATGTGACCAAAGTCGATGACCATCTCATTGAATGCAGCATCAGTATAGGGCGTCTTGTCGGGGTTCACATATTCAGAAAAACTCGTCTTCGCTATTTTGGCAAGCTCTTCAACTGCCTCATATTCACCATAGGTAGGCCTTCTTATCACGCCTGCCTCCATTGCCGCCCTCACAAGCATGGCCAGATCCTTAGGCTTCGTCTTGCCCGATTGGTATTCATGAATCTTTGAAAAAATGTGGCTGGCATTATTTCCATCTACAACAAATGGAGCCACAGGAGCAGGCTGGCTGCGTACTTCTACCCCCAGTTTCCGCTTCAACTGGTCAACCTCCTCATTGAGCTCTCCCGAAAACCGCTCGTTCAAATCGCGCAGGGGATTCAGCACCACTTCAATGGTAGTAGGAGGATAAGCGCACACCTGCTGAAGGAAGGGATGAAGAAAATCCTTGACATCGGAGACAGAAGTACCATCGGTCTTCATGCACTCCAGCTCACAAGTAAGCAAATTGGTCTGCTTACCTTCCATCCATTTTTTCTCCTCCTTCTTTGCACAGATGTCGAGCAGCGGGAAAAAGAGGGGATGGTCAGCCCAGCGCCTGAAAATAATCCTCATCACAAGCTCAGCATCAAACACATGATTCTGCTTGCCGGCAGCCACCATTGCCTTGTTCTGCCTGCCCACAGCATAGAAAATCGCCGCCGCCACCATCATGATAAGCATCGCCTCATCCTCATTGTCAGCCTCATCCAGGATATCATCCATCTCGTCGACAATACCCTCCATGATATCAGGCAACTGCAATACTTCCTTGACAAAATTCATTGCCGAAAGATACAGCTCGGCCGGAGCAAGCTGCGTATACTCCTCGTGATGAAACTGTCTGAGCGCATCCACGAAGATAACGAATACATCATCAGTAAGCAGGCGTCTTCTAGCCTGCCTGAGCTGATCTTTTTCTAAATGTATAATCATACTCTCATTATTTTCTGTTTAGCCTTCACATGCATCAACAGAGGTGTTTTTCATCACATTCAGCATCTCTACGATTTCAGTTTCAGCCTTTAAAATATCTGTGTGTTCTGCCTTGCTACCATCTTTTTTCTTACCCGTGAAAAGCATTTCGAGAAGATTTTCATCCAGTTCTTTATGAACGATTTTATCCGTATTCTCTTCGTCAGAATCTACAAAGCAATGATAGGAAGTGCCATCATTGGTAACCAGTGTAACGGGGGTGTTCGTGGCACGTGAGAGGGTGAGCATATTCTTCATAAACGTAGTTGTTTTGTCAAGAAATATAGTTGTATGATTATCCTCCCTACGCACATTCCAGCCCTGGAAGTATTTATCCTCCTTGGCTGCCAAGGCCATTTGCAGCATGGCTGGGATGAGTGAATCTTCGTAATAATCTTTGCCAAGACGCTTGAACTCTTCCAATCGATTCATCACCTCCTCCAGGCTCATATCGGGCGCATTGAAGATCATATTGTTAGTTTTATCTTGCAGCCTTGCCCAGGTCTGAAACAGATCTTCGGGATAATATTTGGGTAAAATCTCAAACCTGTAACAATGCTGAGTATAAAGCACTTCGTTCAATCTTTCTGTCATAATATCTGCCACTCGCTTAGGAGCCGAAAAAGCCTTGCGGCGGTTCTGGATGGCCACGGTGCGCATTCCATCACGGTTGTCGATGATGACGAAACAGGAAGGCTCGTTCTTGGCCAGCGAATTCTCGTAGTGAATTTCCACGGAGATGTCGATGGAATTAGCAAACTGCATCACGATGATATGGGGGTTGCACTCCAGATGATAAACGCGATGGTTAAATATTTTAGCATAGGGAACACCCTGCTTCTGCAGCTCCTCAGAAGGTTCTCCCTCGCCGAAGACGATGCCATCGTCTGCCGCAAAGAGAGCTGCCAGATGGCTCTGCCTGTCGTCCCAATCATAGGGGGCAAAGTCGTGCTTATACTTGATGTAATAATCTGCAAATCTAGCCATATTATTCTGTTTTAATTGTTCGTTGTTACATTTTGTTCAGGTTAGGGCGGTTTTCAATTTCATAAAATGCCCGAATCTTACATGCAAAGTTACAAAAAACTTTTTTACTTTCGTATATTATTACGTTCTTTAACGCAAAAAAAAATGATAACATGATAAAATGCACCATGCACTGGTCATGAAGGTCATTAAGGTCAAGGTCATTAAGGTCATTAAGGATTCGGGGGGAAGAAAAGTGTGTATATAGTATAATATTAAAATTATTTTAATATTATATTATAAGGGATAAATGTGTGTGTGAAAGTGCTTAATGACCTTAATGACCTTGACCTTAATGACCACCCCCTAAAGAGACATTACTTGCAATAGCCCTGCAAGGCGAAAACTTTGTTTTTCGTTATAACCGACTATATATCAACTGTTTACAGACTTATTTCAATCAAAGTTAGGGTGAAACCTTGATTTCAGCCCCAAAATTTCGTATCTTTGCACCGGCAATCGAAAGAACAGCCTTTTGTGCCTCAGGGCGGTCATCATAGAAGACCGCAGCGGGTCTTAAATGATGGCAGGCGCCGGTC
>OGNX01000182.1_pt1 | contig 12701 bp, 10 predicted proteins | sample 1573641 | NCBI WGS metagenome assembly OGNX01 (sample SAMEA2581981, study PRJEB24529) | metagenome | biome: Human gut stool | place: China | collected 2011
GGTAAGCAAAGATAGCTAATTTTAAAACTTACCAACCAGAAATTTCCGCTGAGCCATTATTATTCTGGAATGCTTATGCCCTCATGCTCTCATTTTACATATAACAATCTAATTATAAATATCTTACATGATTATAGTAAAAATATTTGCTCTCACTTATGCCCTCATACCCTCACTATATTTTAAAGCAGATTTTCGCATAATACGCTTGCTGTCAACTATATATTCTTTTTTATAAAGTATTCCTGTTTGATATAAAGCAGGGTACTTTCAGACTTTTTCATTTCAAAAATGCATATGAAAGAGATGTACTTCCACGAAATAGCAGTTTACAGAGTTCCGATATCGATAAAAAAGATCAAAACGTTTTTAAAAAAGCTCGTTATCTTTTCCAAAAAGTTCCTGTTGTTATTTGAAAAGCTCTTGATCTTTTTTAAAAACGTCCTTATATTTGGGGGATTTATATGATTCACACTCACATACATACGCACAAACCCGTACATACATATGCGTAGCTTCATGTAGACATACGTGCATAAACATACTTCTTGGCATAGTATAAAACACAATCAGGCAACACTCCCCATATTTTTACAAGTAAATCAATCTTCCTACTCTGTGATAGGGATTTTATATGATCACATCTATTGAAAAAACTCTTTTATTCAATATCACTTCGCCGATACAATAATAAAGAGGCTGAATCAAATTTATCTTGAATTTCAGCCTTTTTATTCATCAATACAACATTGGGAAATCGGGCTACATGACCATTCTTGCATTAAGAAAGGCAATTTAATAATGAAACTGCCAAATCTCTAAAACAACAATATCCATCCGTCTACAGTTTGGTAAGTGGATGGATATTGCTTTTTTATTCTTAATCTCTGCCCAAAATAAAAGCAAAGAAGCCTTATATTTAATTTTAACAGAAGAAACTTTCTATTTTTTCTGCATTAATCCTTTAAATGCCGTAGGATAAGGAGTTTCAAACTCCATCAACTCTTTTGTTACCGGATGATAGAAACATAACTTGAAGGCATGTAACGCCAATCGTCCTAAAGGATCACACTCACTGCCATAGCGCCGGTCACCAACAACAGGGTGACCTAAATCCAACATATGCACACGAATCTGATTCTTACGTCCTGTTTCCAAATCCAACTCCACCAATGAATATCCATTGGCCCGCTTTATTGTTTTATAATGAGTGACCGCAAACTTACCTTCCCCATTATCTACAGGACTGGAATAGACATACAATTTCCGGTCGGTCAACCAAGACTCTACAGTACCGTAATCTTTCTCCATATCACCAGAAACGATAGACACATAACGGCGGTCCGTCACAATATCATGCCAATTATCACGTAAAGTATTCTGGGTTTTTTCATCTTTGGCATACATCATCAACCCCGAAGTTTCACGGTCCAGACGATGTACTACAAATACGCGGTTGAAACGATGTGAACGTTTTACATACTCATTCAAAATATGTTGTGCAGTACGCTCCTTCTGATGTTCTGTGCTGACAGAAAGCAGTCCCTCCTTCTTTTCCACCACCAAGATATAAGCATCCTCGTATACCAGTTTCAGCATCGGATGTTTAAACTCACGATTATTCTTCACCTTGGATATCTGCACTTTCATACCTGGTTTCAATGCGAAATTATATTGGGTAGTAATCACATTATCTACCAAAATCACGCGGTTGGCAAGCAACGCCTTTACCTTGCTACGACTGATTCCCGCCATTTTCCGCATCAGAAAATCCATCAGCTCAGCGGGCTCCGTCACATTATATATAGTATATCGGGCAACACTTCTCGCCTTTGGCCTGCCGGAATCACTATTCTTACCTCTTGACATAATTCTATTTACTGTTTAAACAATTTATAATTGAACTATCCGGATTATCCTCTTTTTTCCAGCAACACCACATTTTCCACATGATGCGTATGAGGGAACATATCTACGGGTTGCACGGCCATCACCTTGTATTTGGCATCTAACAAAGACAAATCACGTGCCTGGGTGGCAGGATTACAGCTAACATACACAATCCGCTGAGGTTCAGCAAAAAGAATTGTATTAATCACATCATCGTGCATTCCGGCACGCGGAGGATCAGTGATAATAACATCAGGACGACCATGTTGGTTGATAAACTCCTGAGTGAGGATATCCTTCATGTCACCGGCATAAAATAAGGTATTGTCAATGCCATTAATTGCCGAATTCACTTTAGCATCTTCTATTGCTTCAGGCACATATTCGATACCAATCACTTTCTTTGCCTGGCGTGAAACAAAGTTGGCTATGGTTCCAGTCCCTGTATAAAGATCATACACCAATTCTTTACCGGTCAATCCGGCAAAATTACGGGCCACCTTATAAAGATTATACGCCTGTCCAGAATTAGTCTGATAAAATGATTTTGCTCCTATCTTGAAGCGCAACCCCTCCATTTCCTCGAAAATATGATCGTTGCCTTTGAACACCATTACCTCCAGATCGTTAATGGTATCATTGCATTTGTTATTGACTACATATAATAAGGAAGTAATCTGCGGAAAACGTTCTGCCACGAAAGCCAGCAGTTGCTTCATCAGATCCATTTCGCTCTCTTCCACAATCTTGCATTGCAGCAACACCATAAGCTCACCCGTACTCGAAGTACGGATCATCAAGTTGCGAAGCATTCCTTCTTGAGAACGCAGATTAAAGAAAGAATAATTGTGTTCGTATGCATAGTCACGAATCGCATTGCGTATCTGGTTGCTGATATCATCCTGTAACCAGCACTTTTCTATAGCCAGTACCTTGTCAAATGCACCGGGAATGTGGAAACCTACGGCGTTCATCTGATCGTACTTCACATCTTCCTTTACCTCTTCCTCTGTCAGCCAACGTTTGTTAGAAAACGTAAATTCCAACTTATTACGGTAAAACTCCGTTTTTTCCGACCCTATGATAGGTGAAATTTCCGGCAATTCGATCTTGCCGATACGGGTCAGATTATCCGTCACCTGCTTTTGCTTATACTTTATTTGTTCTGTATATGGCAGACACTGCCACTTACAACCACCACATATACCATAATGCTGGCAGAAGGGTACTGCACGCACAGGAGAATACTCATGGAATTTCACAGCCACAGCTTCTGCATAATGATTTTTCTTACGCTTCACTTGTAAATCCACCACATCACCGGGCACTACATAAGGCACAAATACTACCAGGTCATTCACTTTCGCCAAAGCTTTTCCTTCGGCAGCTACATCTGTTATGGTTATCTTCTCTAATAATGGAAGTTCTTTCTTCTTTCTAGCCACTTTTCTGAATAAGTTAATTTGGGGACAAATTTAAGCATTTTCCCTGAATATTGCCTCATAAATCGTAAGATATTAAAATTGCAAAGTAGAAATTGCAATTTCCACTAATTTTTTTCAGTAAAAGGTTTGGAGATAACTAAAATATGTATAGTTTTGCGATTACATTTTTTGAGCGAGTTAACTTTAAATACATTTATTATGGATAAAAAAAGAGTTTACACCTTTGGTAATGGACAAGCTGAAGGAAAAGCAGACATGAGAAATCTGCTTGGTGGAAAAGGCGCTAACCTAGCTGAAATGAATCTAATCGGTGTTCCCGTACCTCCGGGATTTACAATCACCACAGAAGTTTGTAGCGAATATTATGAGTTAGGTAAAGATAAAGTAGTAGAACTGCTGAAAGCGGATGTTGAGAAAGCTATCGCCAACATCGAAAATCTGATGAATTCCAAGTTTGGAGATGTAGAGAACCCGTTACTGGTTTCTGTACGTTCGGGTGCCCGCGCTTCTATGCCGGGTATGATGGATACCATCCTTAATTTAGGTTTAAATGACGAAGTGGTGGAAGGCTTAAGCCGCAAGACCGGACGCCCCCGTTTCGCATGGGATTCTTACCGTCGTTTCGTACAAATGTATGGTGACGTGGTATTGGGTATGAAACCGGTGAACAAGGAAGACATCGATCCTTTCGAGGAAATTATCGAAAAAGTAAAGGAAGAAAAAGGTGTGAAGCTCGACAACGAATTGGAAGTGGAAGACCTTAAAGAACTGGTTAAACGCTTTAAAGTTGCTGTAAAAGAACAGACCGGACAAGATTTTCCGACCTGTGCATACGAACAACTTTGGGGTGCCATTTGTGCTGTATTCCGCAGCTGGATGAACGAACGCGCCATTCTTTACCGCAAAATGGAAGGTATTCCTGCCGAATGGGGTACTGCTGTAAGCGTACAAGCCATGGTATTCGGTAACATGGGTGATACTTCGGCTACTGGTGTTTGCTTCTCTCGTGACGCAGGTAACGGTGAGGATTTGTTTAATGGCGAATATTTGATCAACGCACAAGGTGAAGATGTTGTAGCCGGTATCCGTACTCCGCAACAAATCACAAAAATCGGTTCTCAGCGTTGGGCAGAACGTGCAGGTATTTCTGAAGAAGAACGCGTAGCCAAATATCCCTCTATGGAAGAAGCTATGCCGGAAATCTACAAAGAACTGGATGCCCTGCAAACCAAACTGGAAAACCACTATCGCGACATGCAGGATATGGAATTTACCGTACAGGAAGGTAAATTATGGTTCTTGCAGACCCGTAACGGTAAACGTACCGGAGCTGCTATGGTAAAAATCGCCATGGACTTGTTGCGCCAGGGAATGATTGATGAAAAAACAGCATTGGAGCGTTGCGAACCTAATAAATTAGACGAACTGCTTCACCCTGTGTTCGACAAGAAAGCGTTGAAAGAAGCGAAAGTTTTGACTCGTGGTTTGCCCGCTTCTCCGGGTGCCGCTACCGGTCAGATTGTGTTCTTCGCCGATGATGCTGCTAAATGGGCTGCCGATGGCAAAAAGGTGGTCATGGTACGTATCGAAACTTCGCCGGAAGACTTGGCAGGTATGGCCGTTGCCGAAGGTATCCTGACTGCACGTGGCGGTATGACATCTCACGCTGCGGTTGTGGCCCGTGGTATGGGTAAGTGCTGCGTATCGGGTGCTGGTGCTATCAATGTAGATTATAAGACACGTACCGTAGAAATTGAAGGTATTACTTTAAAAGAAGGTGACTTCATCTCTCTGAACGGTACTACCGGTGAAGTATATAAAGGTAAAGTGGAAACCAAAGCAGCCGAAGTTTCAGGCGATTTCGCTGCATTGATGGATCTTTGCAACAAATACACCAAGCTGAATGTCCGCACTAACGCTGATACTCCGCATGATGCGGAAGTGGCCCGCGCTTTTGGTGCTTCAGGTATCGGTCTTTGCCGTACGGAACACATGTTCTTTGATGCTGAAAAGATTGTCGCTATGCGTGAGATGATCCTGTCACCGGATGTAGAAGGACGTAGAAAAGCATTGGCTAAATTGCTCCCCTTCCAAAAAGCCGACTTCAAAGGTATCTTCAAGGCTATGGACGGATGTCCGGTAAATGTTCGTCTGCTCGATCCTCCTTTGCATGAGTTCGTTCCCCATGATGCAAAAGGTCAGGAAGAAATGGCTAAGGCAATGGGCGTAACCGTACAGGAAATCAAAAAACGTGTGGAAAGCCTGTGTGAACACAATCCGATGTTAGGTCACCGCGGCTGTCGTTTGGGTAACACCTATCCCGAAATCACAGAGATGCAGACTCAAGCGATTCTAGGTGCTGCAATTGAACTGAAGAAAGAAGGATATGATCCGCATCCCGAAATTATGGTTCCCTTGACCGGTATCCTGTATGAATTCGAAGCTCAGGAAAAGGTGATCCGTGATGCAGCAGCAGCATTATTTGAAAAAGAAGGTATGGAAATTCCGTTCAAGGTAGGTACCATGATTGAAATTCCGCGTGCTGCGCTGACAGCCAACCGCATTGCCAGCCGTGCAGAATACTTCTCATTCGGTACCAATGACTTGACCCAGATGACCTTCGGTTATTCCCGTGACGATATTGCTTCTTTCTTGCCGGTATATCTGGAAAAGAAGATTCTAAAAGTAGACCCGTTCCAAGTACTCGACCAAAATGGTGTGGGTCAGCTGATTGAAATGGCTGTAGATAAAGGCCGTTCAGTTCGTCCTGATTTGAAATGCGGTATCTGCGGTGAGCATGGTGGTGAGCCTTCATCAGTGAAATTCTGTCACAAAGTTGGTTTGAACTATGTGTCTTGTTCTCCGTTCCGCGTGCCTATTGCCAGACTGGCCGCGGCGCAGGCTGCAATAGAGGAATAATCTCTTAAAAATATTATTTTTATATCAGGCTGTAATTCACCGTTTTACGGTAGTTACAGCCTGATTTGCGCTTAGACGGTTCGTACATTTGACCGCAAAAAATGAGCCAAATAAACGTATTTGTTTTACTCTATGTTTACCCCAAAAATGGCCATGTTTACCCCGTTTACCCCAAAGTTTTCCCCATTGTTTTATCATTAAAATATAGTAGGTATGACAACATTCAAAGCAACGGTAAAAAAGCCAAGATCAGATGGATTCTATACAGTTTACATTAGAGTCACACATCAGCGCAAAACAAGTTACATCAAGACTAACAAGATTATTGATCCGGCTCATATAACCAGTAATGGTGAGTTAACAGACCCGGTAGTGAATGAATATTGTGCCATAATCATACGCCAATATACAGACAAACTGAATCGTGTTGACGCTACATTTTGGGAACTTAAGGATGTCATAGAATTCCTTCACAAAAATGATGAAGAGACATGCTTCAGTGATTATGCGAGAAAGTTTATTTCGAAGATGGAATCTGAAGGGCATGAACGTAATGCAAAAAACTATAAACTTGCAGTCAATCATTTAGAACGGTATATAGGTACTACCAAAATCATGTTTAGCATTCTTACGACTTCTGTTTTAACACAATGGATTGACACATTGTATAAGACCAGCAGAGCAAAAGAAATGTATCCCACTTGCATCAGACAGATTTTTAAGAAAGCAATCATAGAATTGAATGACGAAGAACGTGGTATTTTGCGTATAAAATACAATCCATGGCTAAAAATTATAATCCCAAAATCAGACAATACACTGAAAAGAGCAATCAGTGCAGAAGCTTGTCGTGAATTCTTTAATCGTCCTCTGCCACAAAGTAAAATGGTATCTCCCCTTCCTGAACTCGGCAGAGATATAGCCCTGCTTTCATTGTGTATGGGTGGTATTAACACGATAGACCTTTACGAACTGAAAAAGAAAGATTATAAAAATGGTATTATAGGATATAAGAGAGCGAAAACAAGACATAGTCGTAGGGATGAAGCATACATGGAGATTCGTATTGAGCCGTTTATACAGGATACATTTAACAAATATCTATCTACGGACCAAACAGATGAATATCTGTTTAATTTTCATAGTCGTTATAGTAATTCCGATAGTTTCAATGCCAATATAAATATGGGAATCAGGCGAATATGCCAAGATATGGGAATGTCCAAGGAGGAATATTATTGCTTTTATACGTTTCGTCATACCTGGGCAACCATTGCTCAAAACGATTGTGGAGCAAATATGTATGAGGTAGCATTCGGTATGAACCATAGCCATGGATTTAATATAACAAGAGGCTATGTAAAAATAGACTTTACTCCAGCATGGGAACTTAATGCAAAAATCATAGACTTCATATTTTTCAGTAATAAAAACAGTAAACAGAGTTTGGTTCGTAACTTTGAATCACCTGCAGAGAAAATGTTTCGTATTACAAAAAAGATGATGATATATGGAAGAGCATATTTCAAAGGCGAAGTTATTGCCGAAGTTACAGACATAGGTTTTGATACCGTTGATGATGTCATTTCAGCACTTGCCAATCAACTTCCTAATGACATACCCGTAGGATGTAACGTACAGTTCCGATTGACAAACTGTGATTCTCAAAAAGAAGCAGTATATGTCAGAAGTAAAGGTAAGGGATTCTAAATTGGACACATAGAGGGAACAATTATCCTAATTCATATCAGAACCGTATCATTTCACTTACTGATACGGTTCTTTCTATTTGTCCGGTTGATTCCTGGGCATGATTTCACGGCCTATAATTATAGCAAAGACAAGTATGATAAGCTTCCATATAAGAATGAAAGTTTTTTTGACCAACCAGACTGCAAGACGTATGGCAATCCTCAAAAGCCAGAATACCAGTTTCAGGAGTAGCATACCGATAATAAGTACCGGCAGCAGATATATAATAAACAGTAGTTCAAACATAACGTGTAATATTTATGAGTATAAGAGCTTATTAATTATATAAATATACTAAAAATCAATGAGATACAGAAATTTACGCAATACTATTTTCTTGTTGTCCGAGTAGATTTTTTACTGATTATCAGTGTTATATCACCATGATAACGAGGTCTCTCCAGACTCTGATTACAGGGTTATTCTACCTGAATGTTTCTGCAATACAGTTCAGATAAAATAAGATTTCCCGATAGCCATTTCATCAGCTGAATCAGCTACAAGATTTCATTTTCCCTTTTATTGAGATTCCAATAACTTAGATAAGCAGGTTACTTTTACCATGCTATCATTGTATAGGGACTACATATTATATTGGATATAGGTTTTATGAGAACAATAGCCATCTATCCCATATAACTACATCTTCAGTGTTTTTGAAACTTTGGTTTATCCAACCATAAATAACGAAGCATTGATTACTGATTACTGCGATTTGTATGGTTCTATGATTGAATAATGCTTGTAGCATCTATTTCAGAACACACTGATATTGGCTTGATAGGTTCTAGGATTCTATACAACAATATTCTGCTATGTGGATATTCCAGGACAACCTGATGCTACAGCACATGGTAAGCCGGAATATGCCTCCAAAGAATTGTGTTGCAGATTTCGGTTTGCAACGGCTTTCTCCGGTAAATTTGGGTGTAATAATCATTCCCGGAAGGCATCGTTCTGCTGTGCAGAGTTTTCCAAGCAAGTTGTACTTTTGTGGCCACAAAACTCCGTTTCGTACTCACAAAAGTAACTTGCCGAATGCTGGCGCATCGGAGCGGCTGGCCGCTGTTTCGCATGGCGAAAGATGGTTCTGGAAATCTAACCACCAATGTATCCAAGTATGAAGAATCAGAGAACCAAGTACATCAAGGTCAGAATGACACCGGAGGAAGTACAACAGTTTAAGGAGAAATCTGCCTCCTATTCATCCGTGAGTCATTATATACGCTCTGCACTGGCAGAGTATTCAAATATCGGAACCAAAAGGCAGCTCGAACTGATGAATGATTTGGGGTTGTTTTACCGAAAATATCAGAATGAACTTTCCTGGGCAGGAGGAAACCTTAATCAGTCAGTTAAACGTGCCAATGAACTTGCGGTAGCCGGGTTACTCGCTCCCAGCTATATTCAGGAAGTTCTGTTACCTGTTATCCTTGAAACTCAGGAAACATTGAACCGAATAAAGAAAGACCTTGATTCTCTGACACAGAAAGCTGTCAGAATCTGAATTGCAGATTACACGGTATTCAATCATTTCAGATATTATTATTGTGTAACCATAGATTAATGAGCTTGAAGTATTTCGGATACTCAGTCACATAAACCATGATTATTAGAATTCAATATGATAGCAACCATATTACCGGGAAGCTCTAACTTCCATGCTGTAGGATATAATGAACATAAAGTCTCGAAAGGTGTTGCACGGCTTATCGAGATTCAGAACTTCGGTTCACTCGGAACATTTCACAAACCTACCCCGAGTGAGTTGGTCAGTTATCTCCAGAAGTACAGTTCACAGAACAGCAGAATCAGGAAACCGCAGTTTCATGTGGCCATATCATGTAAGGGTCACGACATGTCGGAAGAAGAATTGTTGGATTTTGCACACCAGTATCTCAAGGAAATGGGATACGGAGAATCCGGTCAGCCGTTGCTTGTTTACTCCCATTATGACACGGAGAATACCCATCTTCATATCATCACTTCGAGAGTGGCACCTGATGGAAGAAAGATTCAGCACAGCCATGAGCGCAGACGTTCTCAGGAAGTCATTGACCGCATTCTTGGGAATGACAGGAAGAAAAAAACGGAAGATGACATTAATTTGTCCAAGCAGTACACATTCTCTTCATTTGCCCAGTTCAAGGCAATAATGGTTTCCATGGGATATGAGGTCTATCAGAAAGAAGGGAATGTATTCGTCAAGCATGGTGGAAAGGTTCAGAAGGAAATCTCTTTTTCTGAAATAGAAAGTCTTTTCAAGAGCGGTTATAGGGAAAGGACACGTTGCCGTCAGCTAAGAAGCATATTAAAGAAGTACCGTGATGTAAGTTCCAACAAGGAGGAACTGCAGAAGGAACTGAAAACGAAGTTCGGTATTGACATTGTGTTCTTCGGCAAGAAGGATGCTCCATACGGATATATGCTCGTTGATCATGCAAACAAGATAGTCATTCATGGTGCAAGAGTACTGGCTGTAGAGGAACTCTTGGACTTTGCTACTCCTGAAGAGCGGTTTAATCGGATTGAGGACTATATTGACCGATTACTGACACTTAATCCTAAGATTACCCAGAGTGAAATATACAGTAAAATAAGGAAGCAGCGTGCCTATATCAAGAAAGGCATCATTTATTTTGATGGCCAAAGCCGTCCGTTAAAATCTTTTATGGCAGAAGCAATCGACCGTAATAACCGTATAGCCATGGTAGAAATGTTCAGACCGGCTACTGAGACTGAACGGGATTTGCTTTGTAAGATATTCAAGGTTTCTCGGACTGATCTGGTAGATATATCTCCGGAAAGAACACACTACTACACAGATGCTGTAAATCGATTGCGTGAGATATTCAATGATGAAAATGTTTCCTTTATCAGAAGCCGACTGCATGAAGAAGGTTTTACTATCCATCAGGAAGAGGATGCAATTTATGCTATAAATTTCAAGCAACACATCATTATAAATCTTACTGAAGAGAACTTCAATCTTGAACGATTGAATAAACGGCCTATGAAGAAAATTAAACAACAAAAACAGCAACAAAACCGAAAGTATTCTTCACATCTTACTAGCAAAACCAAACTGCGTGATGTCGGTGATGCAAGCCATGGCGAGAATCGTGAATGGGAAGTTGGAAATAAAGGTAGTTATGATGATTTAGAGAATAGTTGCTATTTGAAAAGGTAAATATATCATGAAAGATGATTTCAACATCCTAAGAACTAATAATTAATATTATATTTGAATTTGTAATAATCTAATATATTTAATTTATAAAGGACATAATAATTATGGTAAGATTTACAAGGACTTTTCACACTGTTGGCCAAGGAGCTTTTTATTCTGAGAAAATAGAATATAATGATAAACAAGTTTTTAGGATGGTATATGATTGTGGATCTAAATCGATTCCTGAATCACTTCTAGCCAAACATTTTGATAAGGATCATATCAATGGTATTTATAATTTAAATCCCAAATTAATTATCATTCCTTTTTTAAGCAAAGACCAAATCTTTCTACTAAAACTTTATAACGAACTTTATGAGAATGTTTATGATATTAAACTAGCTGAAACCCCAGAAGAATTATTCCAAGAAGCTGAAGTAATACGAGTTTTACCTGATGACTCTAATAATGATGACTCTAATACTTTTAGTGAGATAAACATAAATATAGATCAACCACATAAAAGAAAGAATATTAAAAAACTTAAGAGTAAATCAATAATTCAATTATCAACTGATGTAAATTCTTTATGGGAATATATCCCTTATAATCCTAATTGGAATAAATATGCAGAATCTTTTAAAGAAAAGATTCTGGAAGAAGATTTGGATTGGGAAAAATTGACAAATCCTTCATCAAATAGTAGCTATATAAAAAAAAATCTTTCTATTTTAAAAAACATATACGATAAACTTGGTAAAAAAAATCTACACTCTCTGATCGTTTACTCAAATTCAACAATTGATAATTGTATATCTATTAAGTTTTTTTCAAATAAATTCAATTTATACAACAAGTGTCTATATAATAGATTTTATCATTCAGGATGTATTTATTTTGGTGACATTACATTCAATTCAGAAATAGAAAATAGCTTTTATAAGTTTCTATCTGAATCTAAACGACTACAGAAAATAGGACTCTTACAAGTTCCACATCATGGCTCAATAGATAGTAAGGGGCATAAAATAATTTCTTCTAATTATCTATTTAGAAAACCTATTATATGTATTATTAGTGTTGGTGAATTTAATCAATATGGACATCCATCTGCATATCTTATACAGGAATTGCAACGTAATAATGGTATTGTTCTTATGGTAACAGAAGCTTCGTCAACTTTAATTTATTTAGAAGGTTTTATTTAATTAGATATGGAAATTTGTTATATTTGTGGAAAGCAACTTTCTGATAATAACTCGTCTGAAACAGTAAAAAGACATAAAGAGCATATTATACATAATGGCCTATATGGCCGTTTGAAAAGTTCTAATATCCTTTGTGAACAATGTGGAAGTGCATATAGTAAAAATGATGCAAAATTTATAGAGCTATTTAATGGATTTATAGAACTACTTCATAATTATTTATATGCAAAAGATCATGGGAAAGATAAAGCAAAGCGTTTAAGAGCATATTTCAATCCGGAAAAAGAAAACAAAACGGAAGTCGAATATTTTGCA
>OGNX01000189.1_pt1 | contig 12176 bp, 8 predicted proteins | sample 1573641 | NCBI WGS metagenome assembly OGNX01 (sample SAMEA2581981, study PRJEB24529) | metagenome | biome: Human gut stool | place: China | collected 2011
GCTCTATGGATCGCACAACAAACACCACCTGGTGATAAACTATGGACAAAAAGCGTTGCAGCACGACTCCTTGCAAGCTTGTCCCAAATACTACTTACAAACGCTGACATGCTGTGTTGAAGCCTATCGTAAGCTCAACGAACACCACCAAGCCATACACTTACTTGAAAAAGGGCTAGCATTTGCCCGCGCACAGAAGAACCCGACTGTGGAAGCCAATTTCCTATTCACAGCCGGACAGACCTATTACCAGCTCAACAAGAAAAAAGAAGCCAATCAGTATTTCCAGAAAGCCATCCGCTTGGGTGAAGAAGGTTCCTATAAACTGAAGCCCTACCTGTCATACTTCTATGGAGAAATCTTCAGCATTCTTTTCGATGAAGGAAAATATCAGGAGGCTCTGGAATATTGCGACAAACGAGAAAAACTAATTCAACAGATGAGCAGCTTCAAGCAAATCCCCATCGGTTATATTGATCAGCAATATGCTTATCTCTATAGCAAGAAAGCCTGTGTGCTATCCAGGCTGAACCGAAAGGCCGAAGCTGCAACCTACTACCATAAATTCAAGCAAACCCGTTTCAGCCACACACCTCAAGGCCAGGAATCAATCCTGGTTTACTGGATGGAAATTGGGCAATACGACTCGGTCATCCAATTCTGCCAACAACAAAAGCCCCACGATACCATCACCTCGGACTATGCCCAGCAGCTAACCATACAGGCCAAGGCCCATGAAGGAAAGAAGGAATACAAACGGGCCCTGGAATATCAAAAACGACTCACGGCCATCAACGATAGCCTGAACAAAAAGAATATCGAGGAAGAGATGGCCGAATTGGCCACCATCTACCAACTGAAGGAGAAGGAGAACGAAATCCAGCAACAACATGAACAGATACAAAAAACTATCATCATCCGTAACTTGCTGGCGGGTGCATTTGGTTTGGTATGTCTGTTACTATGGATGGCTTGGCATCACCTCCGCACCATCCAGAAGAAAAACCGATTGATGGCCAACAGTATCAATACTGTACTGGATTGCGAACAGAAAATAGAAACCTTGGAGAAAGAAACTTCCTTTACGCAGGAAAAAGAGGAAGCAGAAGAAACATCTGTCGAAACCGACAGTCATCTCTTTAAGCGAATGGAACAGATCATCAAGGAAGAAAAGTTGTTCCTCAATCCAGACTTGAACCGACAAGACATCCTGAACAGACTGCCTATTGACAAGAACCGTTTTGCCAAAATTATGCAAGAAAACTCGCAAACGACGCTGCCGCAATACCTGAGCAACTTGAGAATCAAATATGCCATCAATCAGTTGAAGGAGCATCCCAACTACACCATACAGGCCATTGCCGATGAATCGGGTTTTAGCAACCTGCGAAGCTTCCAACGAATCTTCAAAGCCAAAACAGGAATGACCCCCTCTGAATATAAAACGGCCATTGAGCAAACGATTTCTGAGAAATAGACTGAAACAGTAGAAATTATGCTTAGGTGAAACAAAATCCTATTTTTCCTTTGTCCTGTCTTTCGGTTGTCCGCCGACTAAATAAAAAAAGTCCCGTAAAACATTGATTTTACGGGACTTGTCTTAATTTGACCGCCTAATATCTTAGGTTCCAGCGGAGAGACAGGCTCTCGAACTTATACTTTCACAGAATATCATAAAACCGCAAACAACTGATAATCAAGTGCAAATTACAACATAGAGTAAAACTAAATGTTTCTAAATGTCTTTTGCTATCTCAATAATTGGGTGTATATTTGGGTGTAGAATTTCAAACGCACCCAATTATGAATATCAAACGTAACATCATTTTTGCATTGGAGAGCCGGAAAAAGAACGGTGTGCCAATCGTAGAGAACGTACCCATCCGTATGCGTGTCATCTTTGCCAGCCAACGCATCGAGTTTACAACGGGCTACCGGATTGACGTAGCCAAATGGGATGCAGGCAAGCAGCGGGTAAAGAACGGATGTACCAACAAGCTAAAGCAGAGTGCAGCCGAAATCAATACGGACTTGCTGAAATACTATGCTGAAATCCAGAATATTTTCAAGGAGTTCGAGGTACAGGAGGTCATGCCAACGACCCAACAGTTGAAAGAAGCTTTCAACATGAGAATGAAAACCAGCGAAGAACAGCCGGAAGAAGCCCCTGTCAGCTTTTGGGAGGTGTTCGATGAGTTTGTAAAAGAGTGCGGTAACCAGAATAACTGGACGGCATCCACCTATGAAAAATTTGCAGCAGTGAGGAACCACCTCAAAGAGTTCAAGGAGGATGCAACATTTAACTATTTCGACGAGTTTGGATTGAACGAATACGTCAATTTCCTGCGTGATACCAAGGATATGAGAAACAGCACCATCGGCAAGCAAATGGGATTCCTCAAATGGTTCCTGCGCTGGAGCTTCAAGAAAGGACATCATCAGAACATTGCATACGATACATTCAAACCGAAACTGAAAACCACCTCGAAAAAAGTAATCTTCCTGACTTGGGATGAACTGAACAAGCTGAAAGACTACCAGATACCCAAGGATAAGCAATACCTGGAACGTGTGCGTGATGTTTTCCTGTTCTGCTGCTTTACGAGTTTGCGGTATTCGGATGTTCGCAATCTGAAAAGAAGCGATGTGAAGTCCGACCACATCGAAATAACCACAGTCAAGACTGCCGACAGCCTGACGATTGAACTGAACAAATACAGCAAAGCCATACTGGACAAATACAAGGACATCCATTTCGAGAATTACATGGCTCTGCCCGTCATCAGCAACCAGAAGATGAACGATTACCTGAAAGAGCTGGGCGAACTGGCAGAAATCAACGAGCCTGTACGGGAAACCTACTACAAGGGAAATGAACGTATTGATGAAGTCACACCCAAATACGCTTTGCTCAGTACCCATGCAGGAAGAAGGACATTCATCTGCAATGCGCTGGCTCTCGGAATCCCGGCACAGGTGGTCATGAAATGGACGGGACACAGCGACTACAAAGCTATGAAACCCTACATTGACATAGCGGATGATATTAAGGCAAATGCCATGAACAAGTTTAATCAACTATAAAAGTATCAAACAGTTTCATAGATAGTTGCCAATGACTATATTTGTAGAAATTATCATCACAATATGAGCAACAAGGAATCCAACATAGAGAAAACGAATTTTGATGCATTCATACAAGCGGTCGGTTCGGAAATAGAACAGGCACAAGTAAGGCTGATTGTTGCAGCCAATGCACAAATGCTGTTCCATTACTGGAAGATAGGCAATTACATCCTTTATCACCAGCAGCTGCACGGATGGGGAAGCAAAATCATCAAGCAGTTGGCAAAGGCTATCCGACTGCATTACCCTGAAAAGAAAGGCTATTCGGAACGTAACCTTACCTATATGTGCCAGTTTGCAAAAGCATATCCTTTAAGAGCGTTGCAAAGTTTCATAGAAACGGATGCAAGACTGTCTGTCCCGACCATACAGAGTGTGACCAATGAAGTATTGAAACTGAATGACAAGCAATTTACGCAGGAACTTACTGCGCAAATACAATCTATTGATTGTCAGATATTAACAATTACACAGGAGGTTCCTGCGCAAATTGAAGATGTGGGAAAAACCGTTTCTGCCATTTACAGGATGGGAATCAGGGAAATAGAAGAAGTTTTCTTGACCTCTCCTATAGCCAAAATAAACTGGACAAGCCAAATGACTATACTTGACAGTTCGCTACCTTTAGGTCTAAGCTACTGGTACATGAAGCAGTCTGTGGAAATGGGATGGAGCAGCAATGTATTGAAAATGCAAATTGACAGTGATTTGTATAGCCGACAAATCAGCAACAACAAGGTAAACAATTTCACGACCACACTTCCGGCTCCACAAAGCGACCTTGCCAATTACCTACTCAAAGACCCGTACATCTTTGATTTGGCAGGAGCCAAAGAAAAAGCAGACGAAAGGGATATTGAAGAACAGCTGGTGAAACACGTTACCCGCTACCTGTTGGAAATGGGCAACGGTTTTGCCTTCGTTGCCCGGCAGAAGCACTTCCAAGTCGGAAACAGCGATTTCTTTGCCGACCTGATTCTATATTCCATTCCGTTGCACGCATATATTGTCATAGAATTGAAAGCCACTCCTTTCAAGCCGGAATATGCCGGACAACTCAACTTTTACATCAACGTGGTGGATGATAAGTTGAGAGGAGAACACGACAACAAGACCATCGGTCTTTTGTTGTGCAGAGGAAAGGACGAAGTGGTTGCCCAGTATGCCCTTTCCGGCTATGACCAGCCCATCGGCATCAGCGATTACCAATTGAGCAAGGCGATTCCCGAGAAATTGAAATCAGCGTTGCCCAGCGTGGAAGAAGTGGAAGAAGAACTGGCTTCTTTCCTTGACAAAGCCCCCCAATAATAAGAGTATGCCATGCAGAAAACGATAACAACCCTCATTCCTCAATACGGGGAGCTGAACAGAATCTGCAAAGACTGGATTGTAAGCCATACTTTCTCTTTTGAAAAGCAGAAATTCATCGTTGATTTCTACTCGGAATGGAGCGATATAAAGGCTTTTGAACAAGCTATCCTTGAACTGGTGCTGCATACACCGCCAGAACCATGTACCCTGCTGCTGAAAAGTCTGAAAAAGGAAGTCAGAGAATACACACGGCTTTATGAAGCTTACAGCCTTCCCCATGATGAAGTGATTATGCGTGTATGCAACCAATACGCAGACAGCTACAAGGAAGCCATCAAGGAAGAGATGGAAGTGGTAAACAGGCTACGCAAACCGATGAACGAAGCCAACAACCGCTATGATACCATTGGCTACCGAGAGCATACACCCGAAGAAGAAAAGCTGGCGGAAAGAGAATATGAGCGTTGCAAGGCTGAATATGAAAGGGAGAAAGCCCAACTGGAGCATCTTTATGAGCAGCAAACCCTTCTCTGGAAAGAAGCCCGGCAATACATGAAAAACCGTTGCGACGACATCTACCTGCTTAGCTTACACTTCATGGGCATCCTGACCAAATATGTACCGGACGAAGAAAGCCAACCGAACGAAGCAGACAGGCAGAGCCGTACAGACAGCCAGCCGGAAGCTGAAACTACAACCGCATCGACTACAGCTACGACTGCCGGATTGCCTGAATATTTCAGCATGAAACTGATTTCCCTCATTCATGAAATTTGTGTAGGGGAACAGTTTGAAGACATTACCGCACCGGATTTCTATGCCTGCATGAATCTGCATCCCTGCCAGTGCGTACTGAAAATAAAGCCAAGGGAAAAGATACGGGTATGCTATCTGATTTCCCTGATGAGGGAGCAGTTGCCGGGGCAGGATAAGGACAAATGGAAGGAAGCCATCCTGAAACACCTGGATATTGATGAAGACTATTACAAGTCCAAGTACAGGGAACCCGTTTCCGATTTACCCAGTATTCCCAACCAAAAGTTCGCCAAGGAAATGGACGGAATATTCCGATAACCCGTGATATTCCAATATATTTTACGACATGACCACTTATACCACTCAAAATAATTTTTGAGTGGTATTTTTATTTCTTGATATTCAGCGATATAACAGAACAATCCATATCTATCATCCACATACTTACCACTCAAAACCCTACCTAATTTTGCATCGTTCGAGAACAGAAGAAACAGCCTGTGCGCAGGGCTATTGTCAAACAAGTAATCATACGGACGATGAACAACCTCAAAGAACTGTTAGTGAAACCCGTCTGGCAGATGACAGGCGAAGAGTTCCTTTTTCTAAGCAGACACGCTTCGGTACAGGCAGAGGCGCAACCGCAGCCGACCACCGACACGGAAAGAAAGTACGTGTACGGCATACTCGGCATAGCCAAGCTTTTCGGGTGCAGCCTGCCCACAGCCAACCGCATCAAGAAAAGCGGAAAGATAGACAAAGCCATTACCCAGATTGGACGCAAGATTATTGTGGATGCGGAACTGGCACTGGAACTGGCTGGAAAGAAAACCGGAGGACGCAGATAAAGGAGGTGATTATGGACTATATAAAAGAAATATCACCCGAACAAGCCGTTATCCTCTGGCAGGAATCCCGGCTAAGTCTGTCAAGATGCTACGAAAAAGCCCCCGAAATTCTGAAAGTACACGGCTCTGTCATCGGGACGCTGGGCAATTTCAGCGCATCCATCGGCAAAGCCAAGAGCAAGAAGACCTTCAACGTATCGGCTATCGTAGCCGCTGCATTGAAGAACGGTACCGTGTTACGATATGCGGCTGAACTGCCCGAGGAAAAGCGGAAAGTGCTTTATATAGATACGGAGCAAAGCCCCTACCACTGCCTGAAAGTGATGAAGCGGATTCTGCGGATGGCAGGATTGCCCGACGACAGGGACAGCGGTTATCTGGAGTTTCTCGCTTTGAGAAAATACACCCCGGAACAGCGCATCAGCATTGTAGAACAGGCTATCTACCACTCACCGGATATTGGGCTGGTCATCATAGACGGCATCCGGGATATGGTGTACGACATCAACAGCCCCGGTGAATCCACCCGCATCATATCCAAGCTGATGCAGTGGACGGACGACAGGCAGATTCATATCCATACGATACTGCATCAGAACAAGGGGGATGAGAACGCAAGAGGGCACATCGGTACGGAACTGAACAACAAGGCAGAAACAGTCCTGCTGGTGGAAAAGGACAAGGGGAACAGCGACATCAGCCATGTTTCCGCCATGCACATCCGGGCGATGGATTTCGAGCCTTTTGCATTCTGCATCAACGACAGAGCCCTGCCCGAACTTGCGGAAGGCTACAAGCCGGAAGCAAGGAAGCCGGGAAGACCCTCGGTGGAAAAGTTTGACCCTTACAAGGATATTTCAGAACCGCAGCACCGTGCCGCACTGGAAGCCGCTTTTGCACTGAAAGAGGAATACGGCTACAAGGAGCTGGAAGATACCTTAATCAAGACTTATCTGGCAGAGGGGGTTAGGCTGAATCACCAGAATGCAGTGGCGCTTATCACCATGCTGCGCAACAAACGGATGATAGTGCAGGAAAACGGCAGGAAGTATTCCTTCAAGCCCGATTACCACTATTAGCCGACAATCCCGAAAATCGCTTCACTTTATTCCCGTATCCTATATATACGACAATTTAGTGAAGTGATTTCAGAAACAGACAAATCACTTCACTTTATTCCGGGGGTCTATATATTAGGAGTTTAGTGAAGTGATTGTACTGACCGCATACTTTTAAGAGTTGCGGGCAAAAAGAGAAATAATCAAAGCACTCACTAAAAACGATTTCCTTATGAACATCGAGACTGCAAAACAAATCAATCTGGCTGACTACCTGCACAGCCTGGGTTATTCACCCGTCAAACAGCAGGGTATCAACCTTTGGTACAAATCTCCCTTGAGGGAAGAAACAGAGGCTTCCTTCAAAGTGAACACCGAACGCAACCTATGGTATGATTTTGATGCGCCCATATAGGCTACACAATAAATATCTCTATGGCAAGAGATTAGGTTAGAGTTCAACAGACCTATCCTCAACGACTTAGCTGGAGGAGAAATCCAAAGGTGACAAAAGCATGTCGGTAAAGTCATTAGTCAGCTAAATACCAAGCTGCGACTGCATGGCGAGAGGAAAAGACAGACACAAGGATGAAGCCTGATTGGTTGAACGATAGTTCTGCTGCACACGTACCAGCCCCGACGAAAGGTATTTGATTCACGTCGGGCTGAAGCACCCCATGTAAACCGAAATTACAATGGAGCAGGAGCTGGCTTCAGAGCAACCACAATAAGTGGAATAGGAACGTAAGTCGCATCCGACAGTCTGCCGAGCCAAACAGTTATTGTGAAAGCAAATGGGGATTCCCTAAATCAGAATGCCGTAAGGCTATGGGCATAGGACCCTGAATATCTGACATGGGAACGGAGCTTCCGTAGTAGTCCGAGCAAGGGAAAGCCTTGTACATGGCGAAGGGAAGCAGTTAGATAACTTAATACAAATAATGGAAAATGTGTGAGACATTATGAGAAGTCCTGAGCAAGTATTAAAAGCTTTAAACAAGCATGGTAAAGTTTCGGATTACAAGTTCGAAAGGCTGTACCGTATCTTATTCAATGAGGAGATGTTTCATGTTGCTTACCAGCGTATTTACGCCAAACCAGGCAATATGACACCCGGTACGGATGGGAAAACCATCAATCGGATGAGTCTTCAAAGAATAAACAAAGTCATTGCATCTTTGAGAGATGAGTCTTACAAGCCTAATCCGGCAAAAAGGATATACATACCCAAGAAAAACGGTAAGAAAAGACCGCTTGGAATTCCTTCCTTTGAGGACAAACTTGTACAGGAGGTGGTGCGCATGATTCTTGAAGCCGTCTATGAAGAGGTGTTTGCAAACACCTCACATGGATTCAGACCAAACAGAAGCTGCCATACCGCATTGACCCATATCCAAAAGACATTTACAGGTACAAAATGGTTTGTGGAAGGAGACATTAAAGGATTCTTCGACAACATAGACCACAATGTATTGATTGCAACTTTGCGGAAACGGATTGCCGATGATAGATTTCTAAGGCTTATCCGCAAGTTGTTGAATGCGGGATATATTGAAGACTGGAAGTTTCATAATACAAACAAGGGAACTCCACAAGGCGGTAATATCAGTCCTATACTGGCAAACATTTATCTTGATAATTTTGACAAGTATATGGAAGAATACGCCCTACGCTTCAATAAGGGAAAAGAAAGACACATCACCAAAGAATACAAGCAACTTAGCGATAAGATGCAACGCATCCTTAAAAGCATCAAGAACATACAGGATGCAGATGTCAGATTACAGCTTAGGGATGAGTATGAGAAACTGAGACGTGAAAGGCAAAAGATTGAGAGCAGAGACAGTATGGATGAAACATACAGAAGGCTTCGATACGTAAGATACGCAGATGATTTCCTCATTGGTGTTATCGGAAGCAAGGCAGAGTGCGTTAAAATCAAGTCGGACATTACCAAGTATATGGAAGAAAACCTCAAGCTGGAACTGTCACAGGAAAAGACATTGATAACAAACGCACAAAAGCCCGCGAAATTTCTTGGCTTCGATGTTTCAGTCCGTAAGTCTGATGCTATCAAGCGGGACAAGAACAATGTGCCAGCCCGTTATTACAACGGTAAGATAGTCCTAAAGGTCGCCATAGAAACGGTGCGGAACAAACTGGAAGAATACAGCGCCATCAGATACAAGGTAGAAAATGGCCGACAAGTTTGGTTTGCAAAGTTCAGAGGCAATCTTATGAAGAAGAAAATCGAGGACATAGTGGCGGCATATAACTCTGAAATCAGAGGGTTCTACAACTACTACTGCATTGCCAACAACGTGGCATACGCGCTCTCAAAGTTTGGATACATCATGGAGTACAGTATGTACCATACCATTGCAGGAAAAACCAATAGCACTGTAAGCAAAGTCATTGACAAATATAAGGTTGGGAATGACATTATAGTGCCATATCAGGATGCAAAAGGTAAATTACGGTACAGGAAATTCTATAATGAGGGATTCAAACGTAAACCACCAATGTACTATACGGAGGTAAACGACTTATCCTACACAATCGCAATTCCACAGCCGACACTTACTGAGCGATTGGATGCGAGAACATGTGAATTATGTGGAAAAGTCGGACCTGTAGTCATGCGTCATGTCAGAAAGCTAAATCAGCTTAAAGGAAAAACTGAATGCGACAGGCTGATGCTTGAAAAGCATAGGAAGACATTGGTTGTCTGTGAAAAGTGTTATGCCAAAATACACAGCCATGCTAAATAAAGTCATGTTATCAACGGAGAGCCGTATGCGTGGAGACATGCAAGTACGGTTTGGGGGCAGGTACGGGAAAACCTACTGCCGAAAGGCAGTAAGGCGTTCTGTACCGAGCCTACGTTTAGGGAAAGGGGGCGGTATCATTGAACTGGCTGCACACCTGTATGCTACCGACCATGTACCTTACCTGCTGGAGCGGATTGCGGAACAGACACCGCATGTACACCCGGTATCTTTCTCTTTTGGCAAGCAGGACTCTTTCGGTCCGAGCTTCCAACAGCTGGAGATAGTACCGCTATCGTCTCCTGCCCTGCTTTCCTATTTACAAGGTAGAGGAATAAATCTGGAACTGGCAAAAAGAGAATGTAGTGAAGCCCGTTACACCCACAACGGCAAGCGTTACTTTGCCATCGCATTCCCTAACGGTTCGGGTGGGTTTGAGGTTCGTAACCCCTATTTCAAGGGCTGCATCGCCCCCAAGGAAATCTCCCACATCAGACAGGCGGGAAAAGCGAGGAATACCTGCTATGTGTTCGAGGGGTTCATGGACTACCTCTCCTTTTTGACATTGAGACAAGAGAGCTGCCCGAATTATCCGGAATTGGACGGGCAGGACTACATTGTATTGAACTCAGTATCGAATGTAAACAAGGCTCTCTATCCGTTGGGCAATTACGAACGCATCCACTGCTTTTTCGACAACGACCATGCAGGAATGGAAGCACTCCGGCAAATCCGCATGGAATACGGCAGAGAGCGGTACATCCGGGACGCTTCGCAGATTTACAGAGGATGCAAGGACTTGAACGAATACTTACAGAAACAGATTGAAAGAAAAAGGCAGCTCCAGTCCGCCAAAGGGGTGCGCAGCCAATCACCGGAGAAGAAGAGCGGCTTCCGGTTATAGCCCACTATAACTACACGCTCCGCTTTCGTAGTTGTGGGCTCTCCCGAGGGGATTAGGGCTTTGCCCTAATGACCCACTCAGGGCGTTTCACCCCTGAGAACCCCGAGCAAAGAGTGACCCTCTCTTTGCAATCTCCGCTTATGGGTTACCCCTAAGAACCCCTCTACGAAAGCGAGCAGAATAATCAATTGCAAACAAAAAAAAGAAGCTATGGCAACAAAATCAAGCATACATATCAAGCCTTGCAACATCGCATCGAGCGAGGCACACAACCGAAGGACTGCCGAGTATATGCGTAATATCGGGGAGTCCAGAATCTATGTCGTTCCCGAACTTTCCACCGATAACGAACAGTGGATAAATCCCGACTTCGGCACTCCCGAACTGCGGACGCACTATGACAATATCAAGCGGATGGTCAAGGAAAAGACCGGACGTGCCATGCAGGAAAAGGAAAGGGAACGCAAGGGAAAGAATGGAAAGATTATCAAGGTGGCGGGATGCTCACCCATCCGTGAAGGAGTATTGCTTATCAGACCGGACACCACACTGGCTGATGTACGCAAATTCGGTGAAGAGTGCCAAAGACGCTGGGGCATCACTCCGCTACAGATTTTCCTGCACAAAGACGAAGGGCATTGGCTGAACGGTCAGCCGGAAGCGGAAGACAAAGAGTGCTTCCAAGTCGGTAACAGATGGTTCAAGCCGAACTATCATGCCCATATCGTTTTCGACTGGATGAACCACGAAACAGGAAAGAGCCGAAAGCTCAATGACGATGACATGATGCAGATGCAGACCCTTGCATCCGACATCCTGCTGATGGAACGCGGGCAGTCAAAGGCTGTCACTGGTAAGGAGCATCTGGAACGGAACGACTTTATCATTGAGAAGCAGAAAGCTGAACTGCAACGCATGGATGCAGCCAAACGGCACAAAGAAGAACAGATAAATCTTGCCGAGCAGGAACTGAAACAGGTGAAATCAGAAATACGCACTGACAAGTTAAAGAAGACAGCCACCACGGCAGCGACAGCCATAACTAGTGGAGTTGCTTCTCTTTTCGGGAGTGGAAAACTGAAAGAACTGGAACGTGCCAACGAAAAACTGCAAGACGAGGTTTCAAAACGGAACACCAATATTGAAAAATTGCAGAGCCAAGTACAGCAGATGCAGAAACAGCATGATACGCAAATCCACAATCTCAGAGAAATGCACAGGCAGGAACTTGACATGAAAGAAAAAGAACTGTCACGGCTCGCCAGAATCATAGACAAGGCTTTCAGGTGGTTTCCGATGTTCAGGGAAATGCTGCGCATGGAAAAGTTTTGTGCCATGCTGGGATTCTCTAAAGAAATGACTGAAAGTCTTATAGTCAAAAAAGAAGCCCTGAAATGTAGCGGTA
>OGNX01000200.1_pt1 | contig 11275 bp, 10 predicted proteins | sample 1573641 | NCBI WGS metagenome assembly OGNX01 (sample SAMEA2581981, study PRJEB24529) | metagenome | biome: Human gut stool | place: China | collected 2011
TGGCGCAAGGCTTTGTGCCGCCGTATATATGAACCGAACAATAATTATTATAAAGAAGGGTAAATGCAATGGACAAGAAAAACATTCTGACTTACGAGGGACTCAAGAAACTGGAAGACGAATTAGAGAACTTAAAGGTTGTAAGAAGAAAAGAAGTTTCACAGAAGATCAAAGAGGCAAGAGAACAGGGTGACTTATCCGAGAACGCTGAGTACGATGCAGCAAAAGACGAGCAGAGAGATATCGAAACAGAAATTGCAGAACTTGAAGCAATTCTTGCTAACTGTGAGGTTATTCAGGATAACGATAAGAATAAAGATGTAGTTAAGATGGAGAGCGTTGTTGTACTTCACGATGTAGAATTCGATGAGGATATCGAGTATACAATCGTTGGTTCATCAGAGGCAGACAGCCTTAATAACAAGATTTCTAATGAGTCACCACTTGGTGCAGCTCTTATTGGAAAGAAGAAGGGTGACACTGTTAAGGTAGAAGCACCTGTTGGAGAGATTGAATATACAGTTGTATCTGTAAAGAACGACTAATTTTCAGTAACATATAGAAAAGGAGATACTCATTCATGGGAGATAATAAATCTGCACAGCAGCCTGACGTTAACGAGCAGATTAAGGTTCGTATGGAAAAGTTAAAGAACCTTCAGGACGCAGGTAAGGATCCATTCCAGATAACAAAGTATGATGTAACACATCACACAGACGAAATAAGAGCTATCTATGAAGCACATGAGAAAGAACTTCTCGGTGACAGACCAGCAGTTAATACTGAAGGTTTAGATGAGCAGCAGGCAAGAGAAGCAGTTACTGCTGATTACAATGAGAGAAGAGCCATTATGGACGCTTCTCCAATTAATGTAAGCTTTGCCGGACGTATGATGTTCAAGAGAGTAATGGGAAAGGCATCTTTCGGTATCAAGGGATTTATCTTCAGAACTAAGACAGGAGAGATTTCAGTTCACGCTGAGGAGATTACTCTTCTTTCTAAGAGCTTACAGGTACTTCCAGAAAAGTTCCACGGAATCACAGATACTGATATGAGATACCGTCAGAGATATGTTGACTTGATAATGAATCCTGAGGTTAAGGATACATTTGTAAAGAGATCACAGATTATAAAGGAAATCAGAAGATTCCTTGACGGCAGGGACTTTATGGAGGTTGAAACTCCAACACTTGTTTCTAATGCAGGTGGAGCTGCCGCAAGACCATTTGAAACTCACTACAATGCACTTGATGAGGATGTTAAGCTTCGTATTTCCTTAGAGCTTTACCTTAAAAGACTTATCGTAGGTGGTCTTGAGAGAGTATACGAAATCGGACGAGTATACCGTAACGAAGGTGTTGATACAAGACACAACCCAGAGTTCACACTTATGGAACTTTATCAGGCATACACAGACTATGAAGGTATGATGGAACTTACAGAGAGTATGTTCAGACACCTTGCACAGACTGTATGTGGCACAACTAAGATTACTTATAACGGCACTGAGATTGACCTTGGAAAGCCATTCAGAAGACTTACTATGAATGACGCAATCAAGGAATATGCCGGTGTTGATTTTGATACAATTAAGACTGACGAAGAAGCTAAGGCTCTTGCTAAGGAGAGAGGAATTGAGTTCGAGGAGCGTCATACTAAGGGCGACATCATCAACCTCTTCTTTGAGGAGTACTGCGAGGAGAATTTAATCCAGCCTACATTCATTATGGATCATCCTCTTGCAATATCTCCACTTACTAAGAAGAAGCCATCTGATCCAGAGAAGGTTGAACGTTTCGAGCTTTTCATTAACACATGGGAAATGTGTAATGCTTATTCAGAGCTTAACGACCCAATCGACCAGAGAGAGCGTTTCGCACAGCAGGATAAGAACGCAGAGAACGGTGATGAGGAAGCACAGCACACAGATGAGGACTTCCTTAACGCACTTGCAGTAGGTATGCCACCAACAGGCGGTATCGGTTACGGTATTGACAGACTTGTTATGCTGCTTACAGATTCACCTGCAATTAGAGATGTTCTGCTCTTCCCGACAATGAAGTCTATTGATAAGTAAGAATGCAGGAAAATCAAGGGTTTCAGCACTTGGATGTACTAAAATATATAGTTGGTCAAGGGGTTTTGACCAAGATTTGACCAATTTTTGGCATAGTCAAAAAAAGATTAGTACAGGTTAGTACAGATTGCTTAGTCTGAAAAATTAAAGATTGTATTACTTAGAGGACATTTTCTAAAGAAATTTAGAAGATGTCCTCTTTTTGCGTTATAGGAACAATTGAAATACCGAAAGGAGAATAGCATGGAACACACAAAGGCATATCAGGAATTTAAGAAGAATGGTAATACAAAGTTTGTAAGATATAGCGAAGGAGCAGAAATCCAGAAGGTATCCATGAAGGACGAGCAGGCAGTCGGTAAGATTGTCATTGAGAAAACTGACAAAGTAACCGGAAAGCCAATCGAGGGTGTTGTATTTGAAGTAAGAGATAAGGACGGAAAGGTGCTTGATACACTCACTACTGACAAGAATGGTCATGCAGAGAGCAAGGAGCTTCCTATCTGTACTTACAACGAGGATGGAACTTTTAAGGAAGATATCCATTATACAGTAGTTGAGACAAAAGCAGCTGACGGATATATCCTCGATGAGACAGCTCACGATGTAACTCTTCGATACGATGACAATGCACCGGATGTTGTTGTAACAACTCTTAAGCTTATCAATGTACCGACAGAGCCTAAGCTTCCACAGACAGGCGACAATGCAAATCCGCTTCTTTATCTTGGAATTGGTGCACTTGCACTTATTACAGGTGTTGGAGTAGGACTTCGTGGAAGAAAGAAAAAGAATAAACAGTAACAATTAACCTTGCGGGGAATGTAAGCCAGTGACTTATGTTCCCTGCTTTTTTTGATTTGGAGGACAAACAGTGGTAGGAGAAAGAATCAGATATTACAGAAAACGACAAAAAATGACACTCAGGGAACTGGGCGAGAAAAGTGGTTTTGAAAATAGAGGTGATGTAAGAATTGCCCAATACGAAAATGGTTCAAGAGTTCCAAAGACGGGAACGTTGAACAGGATTGCAAAGGCACTTGGCATTCCGCCGGAAGAATTATTCTGTGAGGACTGTAGAAAGTGCATGTTTCTCAAGAATTATTACAGAAAGAAAAGAAAATCTCATACCACTTTTGATATGGGAATCGAAGAAGACAACAGTTACAGAGAACACAATAATCCCGATGATGAGGGAATTTTATATGACAATTTAGATTAAGGAGGAACCGTAATATGATGAATTACGAGATTTTTAAGGAAGTAGTAAAAGAAAAGTTTATGGATTATATGCCTGAGAAGTTCAAAGGAATGGAGCTTGTGGCAGAACCCGTGGAAAAGGTGAATGTGACTCTTGATGGCATCATCTTACGAGAGGAAGGCAGGAATATTTCGCCTACGATTTATATCAATGACATGTATAAGAAGTATCAGGACTGTGGTGATCTTGAGGTGTCACATCATTGACAAATGTACATCGCCATGATATGATTCGAAAAATATATATTTTTTGTCGGAAGTGTAGAGTTTTTTGTCGGATACTTTTCTAAAATAAATAAGCTATTACATCTTTATGAAGGTGTTTCAGCATTTGGCACAAGGGGTTATCGCAGAAAGACCTATTTTTTGCAATAACTCAAGTAGAAATGAGGTGAATATCGATGATGCAGCAATTGTATAAATTGATATATGTCAAAAATGGGGGAGGGGTAGAAGCCTACTGACCGTGAATGACGCTCAGGAGAGAATGACAAAAGGAGGACTTTATGAATATTATCAAACATAAATATGGCAAACGAACGGTATCTCTGCTGCTTGCGGTAATTTTGGTGCTATGCCCTTTGCAGGTTAGGGCGGCAGATAAAAAGCCAACCATCGAGGCAGATAACAAGCCAACCATCGAAATTGGTAACTACATTCAGATGGGTACTTATGAGGGAGTGCCAATTGTGTGGCGTTGTGTAGCGAAGGATAGCAATGGGCCATTGATGCTTTCGGATAGAGTATTGTGTGATTACATGCCCTATGATGCAAAAACCAACAAAAATGCCGAAACAGGCTCGCACCGGCGCAATAGCTGGAGAGATAATTTTGGTTCTAACCACTGGAGAGACAGCAACATACGTTCTTGGCTCAATTCCAACGCTGAAGCAGGAAAAGTGAAATGGCTTTGCGGAAATCCGCCAACAGAGGATTCTGTCTATCCTAAAACGGCAGCATATGACCAAAAGGAGGGCTTCCTTCGCAGCTTTCGTTCGGATGAGCTGGGAGCGATTCGAACGGTGAAGCAGCGTTCTATCGTTTCCCATCCGGAGTATACGGCAGGTTATATCGACGCAGCCGGTGTTGATCTTCCCTATAACACCACAATTGATACGGTAGCAGATGGGTATGATAGTGCCCATTATGAATATATTTGGGATAGAGTTTTTCTGCTGGATGTTCAGCAGCTCAAAACGGTTAATGATAACCTGAACGGCTACCATATCGCAAAAAACAGAAGCGGTGTAGCATGGAACTATTGGCTGCGTACACCGATTACAACCTGTAACCATGATATGCGATTTGTGACCCCTCAAGGGAATATTTTGCGTGACGCACCCTATAAGGGATATTACGGCGTTCGTCCTGCCTTCTATCTGAATACGGAAAATTACACCGTATCATCCGGCACAGGACAGAGCGCACAGGACCCCTATGTTGTTTCCGCACCGGATGCGCCGGATGACAGCATTGGCATATCCGGCGCTGTGCGAGAGGATGTGAATGGTGACTGGAATGTGAACACGGATGAGTATCTACAGCTGGAGATGAGTACCCTCTACACTGAGGATCCTGCATATGCAAATGTAACCGTACCGGTGTATACAATCCAGAAGCCTCGCAGCGATAAGGAGAACATGGTGATTGTGTACTGCGCCGAGGGCTACACCAAAAGCCAGCAAAAGCAGTTTGTCGAGGATGTAAAAAAGCTGTGGGGGGAGGTATTGCAGATAGAGCCATATCGCAGCATGGCGGATCGTTTTAATGTCTATGCACTCTGCACGGCATCGATGGCTATGGCGGTACCAGCACATTTTTTGCTGCGACCGCCAAAGGAGGAATTTCTACTAACAAAGGGAACTGGCGCAACCATGTTTTGGAGCGCATCATAGGCCCTGCGTTTATCGAGAAGATTCATGACGCACATATTCCTAATGAAACGCATCCAAACGAAAACACGATGGATCATAATTATAGACAGTATGATTATGTGTATGAAAATATCAACCAATTCGTTGTGTTGGCGAATAGCGGTGAGTATTTCGGTGGCTCTCATGATAATAAACAATATGGTATTCACTATATTGTTGCGTCAGCGAGAAACGCATATTCTGCGTTTACCCAGCGGCATGAACTGGGACACGGTCTGTTCCATCTGGGAGATGAATATAATTATAGCACTGTTCCTGTAGATGAGTGGAATTACACTACATCACTGAATATGACTGCAACAAAAGATCCCACGAAAGTTAAGTGGAAGCAGCTGCTTGGCTTCCGTAATACCTATACCTGCCCGCATCTTGACTACTATCCTTATACCTATAATTCCAGCAGGGATTGTCTGATGCGAGAGACCTTTCAGAATGATTTTTGCGATGTGTGCAAGCTACAGGGCATAAAGGTCATGAGTCAGCTTATTACAAATCCCCCTGCGCTTTATGTGGCTGTTCCTGAGGTGAAAAAGTATATCGGCGGTTACAGAAATCCCACAAAAGATCCTTCTGCCTTTGAGGCAGCGAATTCCTCCGCATATGCGAGCTATCAAAATGACAGGAATAGCCGTCTATTAAGCGGCGGCAGTAAAAACAGCTTTGATTATAGCAGCATGAAGGGGCAGCAGGTTGAGCTGCGCACCATTATACAAAATCTTTCGAATACCCAAGCGAAGACTGTGACCCTGCGCCTGTGGGTGGAACATTCCAACGGCGAAAAAGCGGTCACGACAGATGGGGAGCAGGTTTTCACTACGCAGGAGTTTGACATCCCTGTTTGGAAAGAGAAAAGCAAATTCTGGACAAAGGGTGCGTTGGATTACGAGGGCAGCGACTTTAATTCCGGCCTTGTCAACTGCTCTCTGGTTTACACGATTCCGGAGAATGCCATTCTGCAATCCGGAGATACCATCGGCTTTGAGATTGTAGATCATGCGACAGGCGAGGTATTGGCTGATGATGATACGGAGCAGCAGCGCTATGTCAATGTCACCATCCAATATCAGCTGGAGGATGGCACAGATGTTCCAAACACCATGCCGACTACCTTTACTGTTCCGGTAGGCAAAAAGGTTGATTGGCAGCCGCCGCAGGAACTGCACGGCTACACTTTTGTTAAAGCGGAGGGGATGGAAAATGCTGTCCCGAACAGTGGTATGACGATTCGTTATATTTATAAAAGGTCTGAGGAACGCCCCGAGCCGCCGGTGACAAAAAATTATACGGTGCAATACAATTGGGGCTCTGTATTCCCGACAGGCGCAACGCTGCCGCTAAATAGCAGCTCCTATTCGAGTGTGCAACAGGCGAAGGCGGCTGTGGATAAGAAATATACCTCCACAACACGCATTCAGGCACAAAAGGATGGTAAAAACGGCACATGGGCTTTTTCGGGCTGGGATGCCGGCAACCTAAATGGCACAACCGTGGTATTCCGTGGAAGTTGGAGTTTTACGGCGGATACAGCGCCGATAACGCCTCCGAGCGGTACAGCAAGCTACAAGATTACCGCAACGGCAGGTATCGGTGGAACAATCTCTCCCGGTGGCACGACAACGGTATCTGCCGCAGGTCAGCTTACATATACAATCAAGGCGAACGAAGGATATTATATTGCGGACGTAAAGGTGGATGGTTCGGAAGTGACAGCAACCACAAGCTACACCTTTAGTGATGTGAATACTGATCACACCATAGAAGTTACCTTTAAACAGGAAAGCCAGACCCCGGATGTGCCGGATGTGATTGCACCAAGCATAACCACACAGCCTGGCAATGCGACAGTGAAGGTAGGTGAGACTGCGTCCTTTACCATAGCAGCAAGCGGTACAGATCTTACCTATCAGTGGCAGATAGACAGAAATGATGGGAAAGGATGGGTAAGCATTGACGGTGCAACGGCAACGAGCTATACCACATCCACAGTCAATATAAGCTGCAACGGATTTAAGTATAAGTGTGTTGTTTCAAACAGCGCAGGAAACGTAGAGAGTAATTCTGCAACATTGACCGTACAGGATGCGGGCGGTTCCGATAATCCTGACACACCGAATAACACCTATCAGATTATTGATGGAGCAAACAGTAGTTGGACGCATGACAGTGATGGTAATATCACCATCCGGGGTAACGGAGACTTCTCCAAGTTTACCGGAGTTAAGGTGGACGGAAATTTGATAGACAAGAGCAACTACACTGCAAAGGAAGGCTCTACCATTATCACACTGAAAGCTTCCTACCTGAATACACTTTCGGCAGGAAACCATACAGTTGAAATCCTTTGGACGGATGGTTCTGCAAGCACCACATTTACCACCAAAGCAAATATCTCTGATAACAGTAATAACAACCAGAATGATAATAACAATAGCAATTCCTCTGATGACAAGCCATCGAGTGGAACTGATAAGAAGGATGTGACTGCACCTAAAACCGGGGACAACACACCGATTGTATGGCTGTTTATACTGTCAATTCTTTCCGGAACGGGATTGATTATTACCGTAAAGAAACGCAGAGAAAATTTGAATTCATAGAAACGATCGTTAAAAAATGAAACGAAAAAATAACCATGGAGAAGGCGGGCATGTATGTCCGTCTTTTCTTCAAAGAAAACACAACAGGGAGTGTACGCTGCGGAAGAGGCGAAAGAAAAGACACAGACGGAATCAAAGCAGAAGGCGTGTATGGGAATGGAAATGGAAATGCCTGACTCTGCAACTTTTATTAGCGGTGATATTTGTTTTTTCTGTGGCGGGGCTTCTTGGATATGGCATCTTCTATCTGTGTCAGAATGAGAGTAGCAGAAACACGCAAAAAGAATTACAAGGCATACGAGGAGAATCAAAAAAATTGCTGCTCCGACTCAATCTTCCACATGGAATACATCTTCCACCAGCATATTAAAGTACTTTGATATCTGCAGCATAAATTCGGCAGATGGGGTACTGTCCCCACGCTCTATCCTGCCGACAGTTTTGGTGCTGTATCCGATAGCAGCGGCAAGGTCGTCCTGGTAAATGCCACGCTGCTCCCGGATTTCTCTGATATTATTGGTAACCGCCATAAAAATCCCTTCTTTCAGTTCTATAGATATTTTCTTATTGTCAATTATGCAAAATAATGTGTCCGATAAAAAGGACTTGCAATTTTATCAGCAATGTCCTGTGATAGCAGAAGCATCAGATTTTCCAAGAACTTTTCCAAATATGTCTAAGCGGTCGTTTTCTCCAACCTTGATAGGTGCATACTTTTCATTAAGCGAGATAAGGAAAATTCCGTCTTTATCGTTTTGTAATTTCTTGATGTAGGCTTCTCCGTTTAGAGCGAAGATGCCGATTTCTCCATTAGCAACAGATTCCTGTTGTAATACCCATGCAATCTGACCATCGTGGAATTCAGGTTCCATACTGTCACCACTAATGCGGACACCGAAAGTAGTATCTTCCGGCAGGATAGATTCATCTATGCGTACAGTCTCTTTCGGTCCGTCTACAAGGAAGTTACCGGTTCCGGCTGATACGGCATTTTCAAAAATATCAATGCTACGGAATGGAATTATCTTAGCAGTCTGCTTTTCATACATTCCGGATGCATGGAGCAGATTGATATAATCCATAGCTTTTTCCCTGCCTTCATCAGTTAGTGATGAGAAAGGATCGGCAGGATTTACTCCAAAATATGCTTCATACATATTAGTAATACCAAGGATTCTACACACTTTGTAAAATATAGTAACGCTTGGTTCGGCAAGATTTCTCTCCCAGTTGGATATGGCTTTATAGGAAATGGTGATGCCTTCCCTTGCCAGTTCATCAGCGAGATCCTGCTGGAGCAAGCCTTTCTTTTTTCTATATGTTGAAATGATTTCTCCGATTGAGTACATACATACGCCTCTTTTCTTTCATTTTGTTGATTTCAAATGTCTCTTTTCACTCCATAGTATATAGCAATAGTGCCAATTATTCAAGTTAAAAATCCAATATAATGAGAAAAAGGACACATGTGTCCGTTGACAGTCGATTATTCTTGGGGTTATACTATGCCCTGTAAGGAACATTACTCATATACTTGGACTAAAGGTTATGGTAGTGACAGATTAAATGCAGGAGGTGATGCAGATGGGAGACAGGGTAATACTTCATTCGGATATCAACTGTTGTTATGCCTCGATTGAACATCTGCATCATCCGGAGCTTGCAGGAAAGCCACTGGCGGTAGGCGGTGACCCGGAGGCACGACATGGGATTGTCTTAACAGCTGACTATATTGCCAAGAAGTACGGTGTGAAAACAGGAATGGCACTCTGGCAGGCAAAGCAGGTCTGTCCCGACATAACGTTTGTTTCACCAAGAATGGACTTATATCTTCGGTTCTCAAGAATGGCACATGAGATATATGCAGAATATAGGGACAGGCAGGAGCCGTATGGAATTGATGAGTGCTGGCTTGATGTGACAGGGAGCAGCTCCCTTAAAGGGGATGGATTGCTCATTGCACAGGAAATCAGCAGGAGAATGAAGTCAGAGCTTGGCATCACAGTAAGTGTTGGTGTTTCTTTCGATAAGATATTTGCAAAGCTTGGTTCAGACTATAAGAAACCTGATGCAATAACAACTATGTATAAGAGTGAGTTTAAGCAGAAGGCATGGTCACTTCCGGTGGCAGATCTTCTATACGTTGGCAAAAGTACGAACAGAAAGCTTGCATTATTTGGTATCAAAACCATAGGTGATCTTGCAAGGGCAGATGAAGAAGTGCTTAACAGTCACCTTGGAAAGATGGGCAGTATCTTATGGTCGTTTGCTAATGGCTATGATGATTCACCTGTCAAGCTGGAGAATACCCACGCTCCAATTAAATCGGTGGGAAACAGCACAACAACACCAAAGGATTTAGTATGCGATGAGGATGTAAAGATTGTTCTTTATATTCTGGCTGAGAGTGTTGCAGCAAGACTTCGTGAGAATGGATTCCGGTGCAGAGTGGTTGAGATAAGTGTCAGGGATAATGAGTTATTCTCTTTTACCCGTCAGAAAAAGATTGATCATGCAACGAATATCACCGGAGAGATAGCTGCATATGCTTATCAGATATTTAAGGAAAACTATAACTGGAGCAAGCCAATCCGCAGTGTTGGTGTCCGAGGTGCAGACCTAGTAACAGATAATTATTGGGAACAGATTGATTTGTTCTCAAGTGTGGAGAAGCGTGAAAAGCAGATGAAGATGGATTCAGCGGTGGATGAGATACGCAGAAGATTTGGATTTTACAGTATCCAGAGGGGACTCATGTACCGGGACAGGATTCTGTCGGCAGTCAATGCAAAAGAAGAACACACAGTACATCCACCTGGATACTTTTCAGGTTAGCAACGAGAAGTGCCAGATAATCAAGGCACAGATGTGTTGTGCTTGCACATAAACATATGGGACTTGGTTATCTGATACGGCGACTGCCGTGAGCGAAATGAAGCGAAGCGGAATTGAGCTGCACTACGAGTGGCGATAGAGTAAAAAAGAGGGAGGCGGAACATGAGCGAAGCAGCAAGAATTGATCTGGTAGACAGAGCACCATTGACGGAGAAACAGCAGAATGTGTATGAAAGTATTATGCAATATCAGCGTGTGAATGGTTATGCTCCTACTATCAGGGAGATATGCAAGATGGTAGGGGTGGCATCGACTTCAAGTGTTTATGCACATCTGAAAATATTAGAAGAAAAAGGCTATATAGCAAGGAAGATGGATGCTTCCAGAGCAATAGCAATCTTGTAAGGAAGGTGATTACATTGAGCAATAAGGTATATGTTGATGTACTTGCAGAGTTTTCAAAGGACGGACTGCTCATTCCCAAAGAGATAACGTGGGAAGATGGCAGAAAGTATGAGATTACACGAGTAAAAGACAAGCGCAGAGCAGCCAGTACAAGAGCTGGTGGCGTT
>OGNX01000202.1_pt1 | contig 11002 bp, 6 predicted proteins | sample 1573641 | NCBI WGS metagenome assembly OGNX01 (sample SAMEA2581981, study PRJEB24529) | metagenome | biome: Human gut stool | place: China | collected 2011
AAATCATCAGATATGTTTTTGACAACTTCAATACTTGTCAATTCTTCAACTATACCTTTTTCTGAAAGTAGTTCTGATGTCTTTATCTTATACATAGCTTATTTTATTTTCGTTATTTTCAATTGGTAATGTTCGGTGGATAATCATCATTAAAGGAGATTGATCCGCTTGTTATCTGCCCGCTTTATTCCTCTTCTTCGATAAAATGATTTATAAAGTAATTGAATGACTGGGCGATGTAACGAGTATTTGTTTCAAAGTTGTATTCTCTTGAAGCGTTTTCGTCCCACTCGTCAGTCAAGTAATAGTAAATCTTTTTATTCTTCAAGTTCAACGCATAATAGTTTCCACCCGAATCCATAGCAAAAGGCAACAGGTTGCATGGCATTAAATTCCTACTCCATATATCTTTGGCTATGACTTCAATTGTTTCAAAAGCATTGGTGCGTTCCTTTATCGGAAAGAACGCATTTATCTCCACCCGATCCAAATCCTCGTCCTGCGGTTGAAAACAATATGGTGATGGCATACCACCGTTGAACTTGAGGTAAAAGTTCTTCATGCCTGCCAGGCATTACACCTTCTATTTCTATAATCTCCGTTTGTTGTTCCTCTTCGATTTTTGGGAAAGCAACGAGATTATTGAAAAAATCATCTATTGAATCCGCTATCAATTGAGGTTCATCAAAAATAAATGCATCGCTATTTTTTACAAAACCAATAATTTTATAAAAATATACAGCTCTGTTTTTTATATTGATTGCAATTACACCAATATTTCTCAAATTGTTATGTCCACTGGCAAATAGCAGAATATTGTCAGAAATCGAATTAGAACTACGATGCTCCAAGGTTTCTCCTTCAACAGTATGAAAAAGAGCATTCTTAAAACTCTTATTATATTTGAACGGTTGGAAAATTATAATTTCCACTTCGTGATATTTGTTTATGGAGATGGTTTGCTGTTTAGGTTCTCCTCCATTATATTGCAAATAGAACTCTTTCAGTCTTTCCGGCAAGGCATACCCCAATTTACTCTCAATTTCTTCAAAATCTTTGAGAGTAAGACTTTTTTGACAATTTTCTAATTCTATTTTCATATTCATTCTTTTTATGGGCAGATAACGTTATACTATCAGCCGATTTGGCTGTTATTTTCTTCAAGTATCAAGCCTCGTTTTCCTCCAATAGTAGATCGTCCAACGGGCTTTTGATATTGCTTTTGAAAGTGTCTGCTATGTGGACATACCTTTCTGTCGTCTTGATATTGTTATGTCCCATAAGCTCTTTCACTATCTTGATGTCGGTTCCCTGCTCCAGCAGGTGAGTGGCGAACGAATGGCGTAGCAGGTGCGGGTAAATCCGTTTCGTGATTCCCGCTTCCCGAGCCGCAGCCTTCAACCGTTTCGACACGATACTCTCGGTGAAAGGTTCGCCCGGTCTGTGTTCAAAAAGCCACACTTTCGGTTTGTATAGTCTGTTATATTCCGTCAGCTTTTTCATCAACGGTTTTGACAGCAGGGTGTAGCGGTCTTTCTTGCCCTTTCCCTGCCGCACCCGTATCAGGGAGCGGGATTCGTTGATGTCTCCGGGTTTCAGTTCCAGCAGTTCGCTGATGCGCAACCCTGCGGAATAGAGTATGGAGAACATGCAGAAGAAACGCAGGTCTGTCACCGTCACGTCGAGTATCTTCTTTATTTCCTCCTTGCTCAACACGTCGGGCAGCGTCTTCTCCCGTTTGGCACGGTTCACCTTGTAACACCGCCGTTCCTGACCGAGAACTTTCTCGTAATAGAACTTGATGGCGTTGATACGCTGGTTTTGCTGGCAGGAGGATATGTTTTTCTCGTGGATGAGATACAGCAGGTAGTCGTTTATCTCGCCGGGGGTAACCGTTTCAATCTTACGCCCCTCGAAATGCTGTTGGAAATCGCGGAAATAGGAGGTATATACCCTTACGGTATGGTCACTGTAACGCACTTGCTGAAGTTTTTCCAGATAGCCTTCCGGCAGTGGCGGCCGTTTGTCTTCCTCTTTACGGGGTGCGGTTTCCTTGATGGCAGAATAGTCTATAAATGCCATTTTCACATAGCGGTCGAAGAACTCGGCAAGCACGAAATCTTCTGCAGGCAGATAAGCCCTGCCGCCGACAAGCAGTACGTTTTCTTCCTTCGACAGCGACAAGCGGATGTCATTGTCATTACCGAAAGTCACTTCGACAAATTCTCTCCCGTTTCTTATCACCGGAGAAAGTTTGATCTTGGTTTTTGGGGTATATATTTCCATGCCTCACGTTTTGTCGGATATTGAAACCCGTTTTCGCAAATTTATAAAAAAACACGGGTTATCCATGCGCTTTATTGACATTTAACAATAGATCCCGACTACCTGACAATAAGGTGAGGAGCCACGAAAATACCCTCTGCCAAATCCGTCCTTCCCGGCACTCCGTTTCTCCGATTTCCTCTGCCCTGCGCCACAAGCGGCCACTTCTGTGCCCGATGCTTCCATAGCCTTTCCAACTATTTTACGTTCAGCCGGTTCCCCTTACTTTCGTTCCCGCATCGCTATTGGTGCTAACTAAAAACACTCGTAATTATGGACGAAAACGTAAAGAACGACGCTAAACAAGTCATGCTCGTTCAAAATGCCGACGACGGACGACTGCAAGCCGTTACCGGCGTGGATCGGGACGGCAATATCCAGACCGCCGACCCCACGGATCAGAACGTGGCGAGCCTGCTGAACGTGAACACGCAGGATTCAGCCCTCGAAGCCTTCTTCAAAAAGTTCATGGAACAGGCCCAGAACCCCGTCCACACGGGGATCTTCGTCATGACGGAGAATGCCCTGAACAAACTTATCCGCATCGACTTCGACCCGGAGATTCTGGAAAATTACCGTATCGACCCCTCCGAACGGCTCCAGACGCAGGAGCAGCGGCAGTTCGAGCCGCTGGACGTCACGAAGATAGACCTGGCGGATATGGAGAAGAAAGGTATCCGCATGGAGGACATCGAGCCGCACCTGAAAGCCATGTCTTACGGACATAAATCCAACGGGCTGGTGGAGATGAACCCCGAACTGGAGAACGGGATGCGTGTTTCCACCAAAGGGCGCGTGTCGCTCGAAGAGCAGGCGGACGGCTCGCTGCGCGTCGTGCCGCATTACTGGCAGGAACGGCCCGACCTCGACGCCCCCTTCCACGGGGTGCTGCTCGACGAGGAGGCGAAAACGAACCTGATGAACACCCGTCATGCCGGGAAAGTGATCGACCTGGAGCTGGAGCCGGGCAAGCTCACGCCCTGCTACGTGTCGATAGACAAATGGACGAACACGCTGGAACCCATGCCCGTTTCGCTACTCGAAAAACGTGCCCGTATCAAGGAGGCCGACCTCTCGGAAGGCAAGCAGATGGATTTCTACGGCGGCGGCAAGGTGTTGCTCGAAGGATATACCACCCGCGCGGGTTATAAACGGGATGCCTATATCCAAATCGACGCGGCCGAACGTAACTATTCCTTTACCTACGACGGTTTGGATCGCAACCGCTACGCCCAGGAGAACAAGGAGATTTACCGCCAGAAGGCCGCCGAGAAAAACGGACGGCAGGAAACTACGGCCTCCGAACGACAGCCCACGCTCACGATTCACCGGACAATCCTCAAAGCCTCCGTGCCCAAAGAGGCTTATGACCAATGGACGGAAGCGGTGAATGATCCCTCCAAGCGGGCGGATGTCAAGGCTTTCTACATCAAGGGCATGGTCAAGGACGGGCAGGGTGAGCCGTTCAACGCCTGGGTCAAGCCCAACTTCGAGCGTAACAAGATGGACTTCTTCCGCTGGAATCCCGACCGTGCGAAACGGCAGGGGGCGGAGGTCAAACCCGCCGTTGAAAGCCGTACCCAGGTCGCCGTCAATTCCGAGGGCAAGACCGTTGAAGCGGTCAAAGGTGTGAAAGAGCCGCTCAAGCAGGGACAGCAGGAGGCCACCCCGACGCAGAAGAAAAATTACCGCAGCAGCAAAAAGAGCAACTCCAAAGGTGTCAAGGTATAACGTATGAAATGGTTCTACATGCAGGCCGGAGCCATGCCGCTCCTGATCGCGGCGCTGGCTGCCTTGTACCTCCGGCCGGGTAAACGCAGCCCCCCGGAGGAGGCGGACGACGGACGGCTGTATTACGACGGGAACGGCAACCATGTCTATTACGACCGCCGGCTGATCGCCCGTCCGGAAAAAGAGAAAGAAGAAGAACTACAAGAAAACAACCACTGAAAAATCCGAATCATCATGCAAGTAATTATCGCAGAAAAGCCCTCGGTGGCGCGTGAGATCGCCGCCATCGTGGGAGCCACGAACCGTAAAGACGGTTTTATCGAGGGAAACGGCTACGCCGTAACCTGGGCCTTCGGCCACCTGGTCGGGCTGGCAATGCCCCAACAGTACGGCATCGCGGGTTTCCGCCGGGAAAACCTGCCTATCCTGCCATCATCGTTCATCCTCCTGCCCCGGCAGGTTCGGGAGGGTAAAGAGTATAAGGCCGACCCGGGTGTCGTGAAGCAGCTCGGTATTCTCCGGGAATTGTTCGGCATGGCCGAACGCATCATCGTCGCGACCGACGCGGGGCGTGAAGGGGAGCTGATCTTCCGCTACATCTACTCTTACCTGGAATGCCGCACCCCTTTCGTGCGGTTATGGATCAGCAGCCTGACCGACCGGGCCATCCGCGAGGGGTTACAACACCTCCGCCCCGGCAACGAATACGACAACCTCTACCTCTCGGCCAAAGCCCGCAGCGAAGCCGACTGGATCGTCGGTATCAACGCCTCGCAAGCGCTTGCCGTGGCTGCCGGGCGGGGCGTCTGGTCGCTCGGACGGGTGCAGACCCCCACGCTGGCGATCATCTGCTCCCGTTACCTGGAGAACAAGGCGTTCAAGCCCGCCACCTATTTCCGGCTGAAGCTCTCCACGGCAAAGGAGGGCACGGAGTTCACCGTCCTCTCCACGGAGAAATTCGACGGCAGGGAGAAGGCGGAAGCAGCCCGCGCCGAGGTTATCGGCGCCCGAACGGTACGCGTCGTGAACGTGGAGCGCAAGGAGGCCAGGGAACAGCCGCCTCTCTTGTACGACCTGACGACACTCCAGAAAGAGGCCAACAGCCGGTATGGTTTTTCGGCAGAAAAAACGCTCGACATCGCCCAGTCGCTTTACGAGAAGAAGTTCATCACTTATCCCCGTACCGGCTCACGCTATATATCGGAAGATGTGGCCGAGGAGATTCCGGCACTCATCGGGAACATGACACGCTATCCCCGTTTCGCGGAATACGCGGGCAGGATGGATACCGCATCTCTCTCCCGCCGAAGCGTGGACAACGAAAAGATCGCCGACCACCACGCGCTGCTTCCCACCGAGAACCTCCCTTCCGAACTGGATGCCGACCACCGCATCGTCTATGAGATGGTCGCGGGGCGGATGCTCGAAACCTTTTCCGGGGCCTGCGTGAAAGAAAACACTTCCCTTACCCTGCAAAGCGCGGGGCATGATTTCACGGCCCGCGGCAGTATCATGGTCGAGACGGGCTGGCGGGCCGTCCTGAATGAACCTGTCGAGGAGAAAGAGGAGGACATGACCCTCCTTCCCGACATCGTGCAAGGCGACGAGCTGCCCGTCAAGGGATGCGTCACGGAACAGAAACAGACCCGGCCGCGCCCCCTTCACACGGAATCGAGTCTGCTGGCGGCGATGGAAACCGCCGGACGCGAACTGTCCGACGAGGCCGAACGCGAAGCGATGAAGGATGCCGGCATCGGCACGCCCGCCACCCGTGCCGCCATCATCGAAACGCTCTTTGCCCGCGAGTATGTCAGGCGAGAGAAAAAGTCGCTTGTACCCACGGACAAGGGACTGGCCGTGTATGCCGTGGTCAGGGACAAGAAGATCGCCGATGTCGCCATGACGGGCGGCTGGGAACTGGCCCTCTCGAAGATCGCCACCGGGGAGATGGACGCCCCGACGTTCCATCGCGGTATCGAGGTCTTCGCCTCGCAAATCGCCAAAGAACTGCTGGAAGCAAGAATCGACGGCGCGGAGAGTGACACAGCCTGCCCGCGTTGCGGCAGGCCCGTGGTGTTCTATCCCAAACTCGCCAAGTGTCAGAATCCCGATTGCGGCCTGACCGTATGGAGAACCGTGGCCCGCAAGGAGCTGACCGACAAGCAGCTCGCGGAACTGCTGACCAAAGGCAAAACCGGCACGATCCGGGGATTCGTCAAAAACGGCGGCGGGACGTTCGACGCGGCCCTCACGCTCGATGACCAGTTCAAGACCTCGTTCGTTTTCGAGCCGCGCGATACTCCCAGGCAGGGAAAGAGGAACAAACGGAAATAATCGTTACCTTTGCCACTGGAAAAGACCTGTCATAACGAGATACGCTTGTTTGATAAGGATTTTTTCAGTGGTCGGCGCTTCGGGTGGGAACCCGGGGCGCCTTTCTCTTCCCCGATTATCAACGACCACTAAAAATTCTTATCATGCCAGACAAGCAACACCATACCCCCACGGGGGAATTGTCCTATTACGGACTTTCGTTACTATCCTACCTCAAGGACAGCCACCCGGAACTCATCGCCGAAAGTGAGTTCATCGCCGAGCGGGCCGACAGCGCCGCCCAAGCGTACAGCGAGGCGATCCGTTCGGGCTGCAACCACATCGAGGCCGAAGAAATTGCCCGCGAGGAACTCTGCCGCGGACTGCACTTTTCACCCTACAACACGCTGGTAAACATCCTCTGGAGGGAATTCGAGGCGGAGATTCCCGAGGATACCGCCCGGCAGGCGGCTCTACGCCTGCTGCCCCTCTGCCGCGGGGTGCTGGAGAAGTACGACCTCACGGACGACTTCGCCGACACGCCCGACTACGAACTGTTCTATACCGAACTGACGGGAACCGTCCAAATACTTCTCGAAGATGGCATTCAATAAGAAAACCCACCTCCGCCAGAATATCGACGCGCTGAAGACGGCCTTCACGCTCGACAGGGAACGGCGGGCGCCGACTCCCGAAGAAGAAAGGACACTCGGCGCGTACAGCGGCTTCGGCGCCATCAAGGAAGTGCTGGAAACCCCCACCGGGAAACCGGACAAGGACGGCATGGCAACGCTCGTGGCCGAGTTGCACGAGGTCATCAGGGCGAACACCCCCGACGAACGGGAATACAAGCGCTACATGGACGGGATCAAGAACTCCGTCCTGACGGCTTTTTACACGCCCCCGAAAGTGGCAGACGCCATCGTGGAGGCGATATGGGACACGCGGATCGCCCCCCAACGTATTCTTGACCCCAGTGCGGGAACGGGGGTTTTCGTCAATGCCGTGGATTTCCACGACCCCTACGCGGAGATCACCTGCTTCGAGAAAGACCCCGCCACGGGGTTGATCCTGAAGCACCTGCACCCCGAAAAACGGGTGCGGATACAGGGATTCGAGCGCATCGAACCCAAATACGCCGGTTACTACGACGTGGCCGTGAGCAACATCCCTTTCGGGGACGTGGCGCTCTTCGACCCTTTCTTCTCCACCCATACCGACCCCGTGCGGCGGCAAGGCACACGGGCGCTGCACAACTATTTTTTCATGAAGTCCGTCGATATGGTACGCGAGGGCGGCCTGGTGGCATTCATCACCTCGCAGGGAGTATTGAACGCCGAGCAGGGACGCCCCGTGCGCGAGTGGCTGATGAACCGCTGCGAGCCCGTATCGGCCATCCGGCTGCCGAACAACCTCTTTACAGAACACGCGGGGACGGAGGTCGGCAGCGACCTGGTTATCCTGCAAAAGAAAGCCGCCACGGGGGAACTGTCCGAACGGCAGCGGGATTTCATCGAATCCCGCAAGCTGTCGAACGGCATCCGGATAAACAACCTTTTCCAGTCGTTCGACAGGGTGATCCATACCGAGGCCAAAGTAGGCAAAGACCCCTACGGCAAACCGGCGATGGAGTTCACCCACGCGGAGGGCGTGGACGGCATCGACCGGGAGATGCGGCGTATGCTCTCGGAGGATTTCAACCGGCATTTCAACGAGAGTTATTGCCTGAAACATGCTCCGGAACAGACACCCGGTACACCGGAGCGGGAATTGTCCCGTCCCCGTCAGGCGGAACGCCAGCGTGCCGAAAGACACGAGCCCCGCCTTGCCGGAGAAATCGTCAAGGAGATTATCGCCGACGCCCGTAACCTTCAGCAGCAGCGGGAAGAGGAGGAAAAACGCCGCGTCGTCGCCGAAATGGCGGCGCAGGGCTACCATGTCGATACCGAAACCGGGGAGATTACCCGAATCGAAAACAAACCCGGACAAGCGTTACCGGATTCTGCCGCCACACCCGCCGGAGAACCGACCGGGGAGGATCTGGCCGACTTCGGGGCCTGGTCGAAGGAGCGGGAGAATCGCTTGTGGGAGCAGCACCCGCCGAAACCCGAAGATTTCGGCATGACGGATACACCCGTGCAGCACGTGGGCGGAACAACGGAACCGAAACCGCGGGAGGGCTTCGCCGGGTCGCTTTTCGACACGGTGGAAACGGCGGCTCCCGTACCTGCCACCCAAGCTGCCGAACCGGTAAACGTGCAGCAGGAACCGTTGCTGACGCTCTACGATCTGTTCGGCTTCAGCGCCGAGGAGCGGCGGCAGGCAGAACTCGGTATATCCAAGAAAAGGAACAGCCGCCGGGGAGCAAAGCGGAAGACGCCCCGACAACCCTCATTATTCGCCCCGGCCTCCTCTCCGGAGGAACAGAAGAGCGAAATGCCGAAAACGACGCCACCGGAGCGTGATCCCGAAGACTTGTATGCCTCCCTGAACTGGGAGGACAACCCGCCGATCAACGGCTTTTACGAGATGATGATGTCGCTTACCCCGGAACGGAGGGCGGAACTGCGCCGACAAAGCGCCCGGCAGCAGGAAACCCCGGAACAGCGGGAACGGCAGGCGGTACGCCCCCCGACGGAAGCCCCGAAAGACAGACGAAAACAAGCCGCCGGTACGCCGAGAACGGGCAGCTTGTTCGACACGCCGGACAATCCGGAGGAGGAAGAACCCGGTAAAGAAACGCCGCAGATACGGGAGGCGGATATGAAACCCCGCCCGTTCGAGGGTGAGGTCGCCCCCTATTTCCGCGAGGGGACACTCGTCACGGACGGACAAAACCGGGTCGGCTACCTGCGGGGGATTGAATCCCTGCAACCCATGTTCCACCCGCTGGAACTCACGCCTGCACAACGGACGAAAGCCTCCATGTATATCGAGATACGCGATGCCTATTACCACCTTTATAACAACGAGGCGGAAACACTGACGGCGAACCCCGCCCTGCGGGAGATGCTCAACCGGCTTTACGACAATTTCACCGAACGCTTCGGACGGCTCAATGACAAACGCAACCTCGACCTGATCAAGATGGACGCGCGGGGGACGGAGATTCTGTCGCTGGAGCGTTACATCGACGGCAAGGCACGCAAAGCCGACATCTTCGAGCGTCCCGTGGCCTTCAATCCCGATGAGATCACGCACGCCGACGACGCTTCGGAGGCCCTTGTGGCCAGCCTGAACAAGTACGGCCGGGTGGAACCGCACTACATGGCCTCACTCACGGGAACTACCGTGGAGGGAATACTCGGGGAACTGAAAGGACGCATCTATTACAACCCGGAAACGGACGGCTACGAGGTTGCCGACAAGTTCATCGCCGGCAATGTCATCGGGAAAGCCGAACGGATCGAGGCGTTCCTGCGGGAGAATCCCGACCACGCCCCGGCCCGGGAATCGCTGGAGGCTCTGCGCGAGGCGACGCCCAAACCCATCGCTTTCGACGACCTGGATTTCAACCTGGGCGAACGGTGGATTCCAAAAGGCGTTTACGAGCGTTTCGCCTCTTCGCTCTTCGATACGGAGGTGAAGATCACCTTCGCCTCCAACCTGGACGAGTACGGCGTGAAGGCGGAAACGACGAACGTGAAGATCACGGAGCAGTATGCCGTCAGCGCGCAGACCCGTAAGTACAACGGCCTGCACCTTTTGAAACACGCCCTGCAAAACACTTCGCCCGACATCACCAAGACCGTCCTCAAATGGGTGGACGGCGAACGGCGGGAGGTCAAAGTGCGTGACGGGGAGGCCATACAGCTCGCCAACAGCAAGATAGACGAGATCCGGGGTGCTTTCCCCGAATGGCTGCGCGAGCAGTCGTCCGACTTCAAAGACCGCCTGACAGACCTCTATAACCGTACTTTCAACTGTTACGTGCGCCCGAAGTACGACGGGACGCACCAGGAATTCCCCGACCTCGACCTCAAGGGGCTGGGAATCGACAAACTGTATGACAGCCAGAAGGACGCGATATGGATGGACAAACTGCTCGGCGGCGGGATAATCGACCACGAGGTGGGCGGCGGAAAGACCCTTATCATGTGCTGCGGGGCCTACGAGAAGAAACGCCTCGGACTGGCCAACAAACCCATGATTATCGGGCTGAAAGCCAACATCCATGAAATAGCCCGGACGTTCTGCACCGCTTACCCGATGGCCAAAGTCCTCTACCCGGGCAAGGAGGATTTCACGCCCCGGAAGCGTGAGCGCATCTTCCGGGAGATACGCAACAACGACTGGGACGCCGTGATCCTCTCGCACGAACAGTTCGGCATGATACCCCAGTCCCCGGAGATACAGCAGGAGATATTGCAGGCCGAGCTGGACTGCGTGGAGGAGAACCTCGAAGTGCTCAAAGCACAAGGCAGGGACGTTTCCCGCGCCATGATGAAAGGGTGTCAGAAACGCAAGGCCAACCTGGAAGCCAAGTTGCAGAAGGTGGCGCACGCGCTGGAAACACGCAAGGACGACGCCGTGGACTTCCGCCTCATGAGTATCGACCACCTCTACGTGGACGAGAGCCATTATCAGAACTTTTATGAATTTCCTAAATTTCGCATCAAGTTGCTGATTCTTA
>OGNX01000206.1_pt1 | contig 10844 bp, 8 predicted proteins | sample 1573641 | NCBI WGS metagenome assembly OGNX01 (sample SAMEA2581981, study PRJEB24529) | metagenome | biome: Human gut stool | place: China | collected 2011
CGTTTTTTAGTTAAAAAGAACACGATATGCATTATCATTCTTCAGGAACATATATAATTTCACCATTTTCCAGTTCATAGGCAATACCAACCTTCTTACCTTTCTTGCCCGTCTGGCTATCCTGATTTTCGGAAGGAGTATACTTATTTATCTTGTTTCCTTCCTTTGTAATTATTTCCATATTTTCCTTACCCGGATTCTTTACCATGGTAAAATCCTCCTGACTGAATACCTCAGTCATGTTGTAGCGGCTCACTAAAGCAACCATAAGCGCTACGGCAAATACCATTGCCACATCAAAAAGGTTGCTCACCACACTCATCGGGTCACTATCTTCTTCTTTTTTCAGTAAGTTTCTTTTCATGTAGCAATCTATTTAACACATTTTCCTTCTTCCTTCATAATCTCTGCCAGAAACTCTAGATTAGTCATATCTTGAAGATACCAACGTTGCTTGACTTGCTGTGTAATGAACCCGATAGCACTGGCAAACAATCCGACAACTGTTGTAGCAAAAGCCACCTGCATATTGTATGCCATCGATGATATATCACCGGCAGAAAGTCCTACCAACGCCGGTCCCATTGGAATCAATGTCCCCATAAGCCCCAGCATCGGTCCCATTTTAGTCAGTGTTTTAGAGATAGCCAAATCCTTGTCTGCAGCAATCTCAAAATCTGCCAACAGACGTTCAACATGAGGTCTGCTGTTTCTCACCTCAAGCATGCGGTGAATATACACCGTAACCAAAGAAGTACGAACATTCGGAATACGCTCACCCAGTGAAGCAATGCCACCGGGAGTAAGACTGTCGAACTCACCGCGCAACAGCGATTCTGTTTTTCGAATCGACATATACTGTCCGAAAAAACTGCCGATGAGCAACAGCGAACGACCAAAAAGAATAATCAGCAACACAATAACAGGCACCAGCAAGCCCGTAGAAATCCAATAGAGAATGTCAGAAATGTAATTCATAAATCAATTTTTTTTCATTTTTTTTTTGTTTTATATACCTTTCAGTAAGTTTACTTGAGCACATACTTCATATATAGATGGCGGAATACATAGCCGGCCAATCCTCCCAATAACATAAGCAATAGCAGGGCCAGTGAGGCAAACCAGTCGACATCACCCGATGCACTCACTGCCGTCGTACCATTCACCGTGGCCACCACTCCCAAAATGGCTACTAACGCATTGCACAGAAACAGCAACTCCAATCGGACTTCCTTCTCGGGCAAAAGCCATTTCAGCAGCCACATGCCCGCCGGAATAAGGATTAATATTGCTGCTCCCAACACCCAGGCCAGTAAACTGAAGGAAATACCCGGGAAACTGAATATCAAAGCTACCAGCAAGCTGAAAAGGACTGCAAAAATCAAGACTCCCGGGAAAAGACGGAGGCAACGGTAAGCCAATACCGTTCTACTACCCACCTTGCCGGCTGTTTGAAGGTGTGCTGCCAACATGCAATAAGCCAGTTGTAACACGACCTCCAAACTAAGTATTACAGATGTATCGAGCATCAGTTGCGGATTAGATAACCAATCGGCAATCTGGGTTTTCGACTGCTCGATGGCAAGCGGCCACATCAGTCCGACAAACAAACAAGCTGACACGGCTATCACACCTACAGTCCACAGCTTGCAGTAGGTTAGCTTTAAGAGAAAATTAAAGCTGACCAATATCATTAATACAACTACAACCGTTTCCATAACAGCATTTTTAGTCGTTTAAGTGTTTATGCCGACGTCGTACCAGCAGTATCAGTGCCACAACCAATACAAGAACCACACATACCACAACCGTGTTACTCAGAACATTGGTTGTTTCATCGGTCTGTGTGTTCACTTGCTCTTTCTTCATCACCATTCCCTTATCAGTACCTTCAACCATCTGCTCACGGATAGCAGTGATATCCTTGCGGTACGATACAGCACTTGCAGCATCGGTTTTCGACGCAATAAAATCCCGGAGTTTGGCATTGTCGCACACAAAACCCGAACACGACGGTTTATACTTGGCTATCAGCTGAGTGTGTAGCTGCGCAATATCAGCCAACTGCTGTTCCGATGCTTTCCACATTCCTTTTCGGGCAGTTTCCATCATCACCGCAGTAATCTCTTCGAGTGCTGCCGGATTCTGTTTTTCAAAATAAGCCTGCAGTCCCAACCCAAACTTATCCTTTACGTAAATATTATAGATTTCATCCCACAGTTCCTTATCTACAGCCTTGGGTTTCATCACATTCCACCCATAGGTATTCTGCACGATTTCTGCAAAGGTTGCGGCTGCACCAGCCTCGCCTTTCATTTTCTCCCGGATATACGCCGGATTAAAAATGGTAGTACGGCTCTCTACACCGATAGCCTCTTTTACTTCCTGCATCCGCACATTATTCCGGTTGCGATAGTCACTGAGGTAGGCATCCGGGTCCTTTCCCGTAACATGACGGACAGCCAGATTCATACCACCCATAAACTCATATACATGATCCAGACTCAAGGCTCCCCAGGTATTACTCTGACGCGGTTGCACAACGGCATCTGTATTAACCAGCGCAGCCTCAAAAGCAAACTGCTTTACCGTTTCCCAATCCTTTTCACTACCGTAAAATGCACCCATATTATTCAGATATACATCGGCTATTTCCGATTCATTTTCCCAGCGGTCGCCTTTCTGCACCATCCCCTGTATACCGGTCCCGTAACTGCCATTCACTCCTCCGAAGACTCTGTATGCAGACAACTCGCGAGCCTCTTTCGGGCTGATCCCCTTTTCAGTCAGAGCACGCTCGGCAGCTATCACTCCCTCAGCCACGTGATTTTCAAATTGATCTTTTGCAGCAGCAGCCATCTCTACGGCACGGTTTATCAGGAAAAGTCGGGACGCAGCAATATCTCGTAACTGTCCGCTGGTCTGCACGACCACATCTATACGCGGACGTCCCAATTCTTCAGAAGGTATAAGCCGCAAATCTGTTACCCGGCCGAAAGCATCGCGGATAGGCTCCACTCCGAGCATATATAGCACCTGGGCAACCGTAGCTCCTTCTGTTTCAATAAATTCACCACTCCACAATGTATAGCTCACCTTTCGCGGAATACTGTCGTTGTGACGTTTACGATACATTTCGATGGTATTCTCTGCTAATTTCTTACCTTTTTCCCAAGCCGACTCACTTGGAGTAGCTTCTGCATTTATAGCAAACAGATTTCGTCCTGTAGGAAGTGTATTCGGATTAGCAATTGGGTCACCTCCTGGCGAAGGTGCTGTATATCCTCCATCCAACGCATTCAGCAGCGACCGGATTTCCTGTTCAGGACTTTGCAGCAATGCTGCTTTATATCGATGCACATTCAAAATAGTCCTTTCCACTTCCAGCACAGCTTGCGCCAGATTGATTTCGGCTTTTGTATAGGTAGGTTTTCCTTTCATTGCAGCCTTCATCATGGCAGTCGAAGGTTTTCCCAAATGCTTTGCTTCATCACCACGGCCATTTTCTGCTTTCGGACGTGTTGCAGGTTTGCCTCCTCCCACCATCATAGCCATCATTCCCTGCGGAACTTGGAGTGAACGGTCTATGAGACGAGCCTTTTCCAACTGTTCAGACGTAATTCCGGTTACCTGACAAACCAGAGCATCGTCCGCCACAACCTGACCGGCTAAAATACGGGCTACCAGACTGCGGGCCGGCGACAGATAACGGGCCGTAAAAAGACTTTTTTTCCGTTCGGCATCAGTCACTGCCTTTCCGCGTATCTTATCCAGCGCCAACAGACTGTAGGCTACGGGGTCCACCGTCATGGCATACACACTGCTCGTAATCCTGTCTGCTTCGTAAGGCACCCCCATCGTATACAGCTGACCGGTTATTTTTTCGGTTGCTAGTTCCTCAGCAAAATTATCAATCCGTACGATATCATCTTCCGTATATGGGACAGTGAGTACACTGTCAAGTCCTAAATCCCGGTGTATACCCATAGCTACAGCCAGGCGCTTAACAGCAAACGAAGCCTGTTGACGCGAATCAACTTGCTGTGGGTCTGTCTGGTTATAAACCTTGATAGCCTCACTAAGTTTTCGGTACGTTCCTCGCAGACTACTTTCCATAAACGGAGGTGTGAGATACGACTGTAGTCCTGCATAGGCACGGCGCTTGGCTATCACACCTTCTCCGACATTGGCAATCGAATAAATATAAAAATGCGGCAAAGCACCAATCAGGCGATCAGGCCAGTCGTCATGGCACAGCGCAACTTGCTTGCCTGGAGTAAATTCCAAACTTCCATGTGTTCCAAAATGAATCAGTGCATCGGCACCAAATCCATACTGACTCCACAGATACGAAGCAACGTAAGCATGAGGAGGAGCAACTTCCGTTCCATGCAGAATTTTAAACGAATTGTCTCCTTTCCCTGCAGCATTCTGCGGAAGCAATACGATATTTCCCAAATCAATGCGAGGTACCGCCAAAGCACCATTATCTGTAGTCAGGTACGAACCAGGAAATTCACCGTCAGAAGCCAAAATTTCATTGTATTTGTCGGGACGCAGGGCCTTTTTCACCCAACCTTCGTAAGCATCTTTCGTAACGATTGCAGGCTGAGCATGCTTCATAAATTCGGCCATAGCTCCTTCGGCATACGTACCGAACACAGCCCCCTGACGCTGAATCATCACTCCCAGTTCCTGGGCTGATGCAGGAAGATTTTTTACGGTATATCCTTCGGCCTTCAAACGCGTAAGCAGATTATAAAGCGAAGGTATCACTTCCATTCCTCCTGCCGTCAGCGCATTCTGTCCCGCTCCTTTATAATAATAAATTGCAACCTTCTTTTCACTGTTTGGCTTTTGCTGCAGCTCAATATAATTATTCACCGTTTCCACAAACACGTCCAAACGTTCTGGGATGGCAAAAGCATGCTGTAGACCTTCTTCATCCATATAATGCCCAAAAAGCGCATACGGACGTATGGCTCCATCAATTTCGGGAGTCACGATACTCTGCGCCATAAAGCCACCGTTCATGCCCATTTTATCCTTTTCCCATGCATCGATCAGACGGTTCACATTGAGCGGTGTAAAGAGCGGTATATTCTGCTGTTTCAAATAATCTACAGCATAATCACCCATCCTGCCATGCGCCATATAGATAACTAGCGAAGGATTGATGGAGTCTATCGCATGCGAAGCAATCAGTCCTTTAAAGTCATTAACTGGATAAACTACATTGCCGGACTTTTCGAGCGCGCTGACCAGTTCGGCGGGCTGTCCCATTTGTCCGGTAATGACAACAGCAGGTGCCTTTTCCTTGAATAAGCCATGTGTTTTCAGGAAATTGCGGTACTGTGACACATGAGTAAAACCAACTTCTTCACTATCAGGATTTTCTGGGTCGGCATGATAAAACTGATGAACCACACGTCTAGCCACCGGCAAAGGTTCATCCGTCCACATCCATTTTTTGTCCACGTACTTTCGCACATAATCCAGCATACTGGCATAATTCTTCCGTCCTCCGTTTCCTAGGTAAGCTTTCAGAGTATCAGCAACAGCCTCATCAACCGACACAATATTATTCAGTGGATTGGTGGCGGCAGTTGTTAGTACCGGCAATCCATTTTGGGCAGCATGCTGGATCATATTCCGCTGTTCTTCGGTAATACGTAACCCCATGGCATTGATAAATACCATATCATACGTATCCAAATCGTCTAGCTCGTCGGTAGAAATCTCACTAATCTTAATAAACGAGTTATGATTCGCCTTTGATATCTGTCCTAGGTTTATCACCTGATAGTTGACAAAACCTACCTGGGTAGAAGAGAACCATAAATTCCAGGCTCCGGTCAGTGCTGCCGATACAACAAACACTCCGCCGGCAATTTTTAATAGTTGCAATTTTTTCATTTATGTATTCAATAGGTAAAGCAGGTAGGTTGGTCTTTTGTAAAAAAGGGAGTGATATTTATTTCACTCCCTTTACATTGGACTAAAATCCTAAACCTGATATGATTATACGTATTTAACATAACACCCTTTATTCTTTGTACTAAGCTTTGAAAATCTTTTAACTTTTAAAACTATTTACTAATGTTTGGATAAAGTATGAATCTTTGAGAATTTTGTTGCAAAGTTACGTTGGCTGTCAATATGGCACAATACTCATAAGTCGGGAATTTTCTGTTGTAAAATGTGTAAATATCATTGTTTTTAGGTATTCCAAGACTATAATAATATCCCTATTTTTGTGCAACAAACAACACTATCTAATAAAATAAACTGAATAAATAATTGGATTAAAATGGCTAAACATTTAAGGATTAAGCCAAGTGACAAGATGAGTGATGCCATAAACAACAATGCGCAAATCCTCATGTCTATGAGTCGTTTTGGTATATCATTGGGGTTTGGTGAAAAATGTATTAAGGATGTATGCGACTCACAAAATGTAGACTGCAATACATTTCTGGCAGTGGTCAATTTTATATCTAGAAAAGATTATAAGAGTTATCCTATCTCACTAGACTCACTGATGAGTTACCTGAAAAATGCTCATAAGTTTTTTCTAAACTTCACTCTTCCGGCTATAAGGCGTAAACTGCTTGATGCTATAGATTGTTCTGATGCGGAGGACATAGGATTTCTTATTATAAAGTTTTACGACGAATATGTAAAAGAGGTGAGGATACATATGGAACATGAAAATAAAAATGTATTCCGTTATGTAGAACAGTTACTGAAAGGGCATTTGTGTAATAATTATAACATTGGTATCTTCGCATCAAAACATAACGATATCGATCCAAAACTAAAAGATTTGAAGGACATTATCATTCGTTACTATCCTCAAAAGGACAATGAATTGCTTAACTCGGGGCTTTATGATATTATCAACTATGAGCACGATCTATATTTTCATTGCTTAATAGAAGAGCACTTATTTATTCCAGAAGTTATGGATTTGGAAGAACGATTAAAAAAAGATAGTGAGATTCGGGAAATTGAGATAGAAGATTATGAAGAAAAACAGGAAAAATTGAATAAGGCAGCTTTGTTGAGCGAACGTGAAAAGGGGGTCGTAGCATGCATAGCACAAGGTATGAGTAACAAAGAAATAGCCGAGCAATTGTGTCTGTCCGTCAATACTGTTACTACTCATCGGCGAAATATTAGTATGAAATTGGGCATTCATTCGGCTGCAAGTATTACTATATTTGCCATTGTAAATAAAATAGTGGAGATTCCTGGAAAATCCTAATGAATGGAGCTTTAGATTATAAAATTTGGGAACCATATAAATCTTTATTGCCTATTCCTGAGGAAGAGATTAGTAATAACTCAGCTCTTACCCAAAACCCCGGCTATTAAATTTCTTACTTAACTTTCTTCATATTGTTTTTTTGATTCGAGAGGCTATTCCGTTTTTTCGGAGTAGCCTCTTTCCGTATTTTCTTATTGTAATCTTTTCTTCATTTATATCATAAAATATGTAAAGCTGTTCCACCGAAAGATATTACAGGCTTAAACAAAGTTGGAAACTTCGAATCTTTTTGATAACTTTGTAATCAACAATCTATATCAGGTTGTTATTTAGAGATAAGGTATTGGTAATTACTTCACAATGAGCAGATTGCTGGCACAGAAATACAGACTCGCAGGCATGGCCCTGCTGCTTGTATTCGCATCCTACTGGTGCGGCATTACGTTGTTCACTCACTCGCACGTGGTGAATGGCGTTATTGTTGTGCACTCGACTTCCGGCGAAGCGAACACCAGTGTGGCCTTGCCCTGCTGGCTTATTCCTTTGGGACTGATTCTCTTTGTCTGCACGATGGGAGTACCTTATCGTCCGTGCGCGGACATCCTGACACGCGGTCCTCCCTCTCTTTGATTTTTTCGGGGCATATTCTGCCCGTTTATGAATCCTGAAACATTTATTATTTTAAAGATTGCAGTTCCGGTACAGCGCCTGCTCTGCATACCTTTTCGTGGGTGTATGCACGTTTACCAGGAGAGTTATGCTTTGCATTCGGCGCAACCCTGCAAGCCGGCTTTGTCACAGCTGTAGTGAACCTTTCTCATAGGTATGCGAAAGATTCGGCTTTTCTGTGCCGCGACTTTTGCTTTGCTGTGATAAACCGATCGGACAGGGACGAACTGCGAACGACAATCGTGTAAATACTTAAAAATCAAAGATGAAAACTTTTTATATATACCTTTTGGGAGCAATACTGACATTGTTCCCGGGCTATGCTTTTGCATACGAACTGAACGATACCGATGCCAATATCATTGGCCACGTAACCGATAAAGATACCAAGGAACACCTGGCTTATGTAACGATTATGCTGAAGGGGACAACCATCGGGACGACTACCGACGAAACAGGGCATTACTTCCTGAAAAACCTGCCCGAAGGGACTTTTACTGTTGAAGTCAGTTCGATAGGCTATAAGACAGAGCGCCGCACCGTGCAGCTCACCAAGGGCAAGACGCTGGAACTGAATTTCGAGATTGGCGAGGACCACGTGGCACTCGAGGGGGTGGTGGTTTCGGCCAACCGTAACGAGACGACCCGCCGCATGGCGCCTACGCTGGTAAACGTGGTATCGGTCAAGACGTTCGAGAATACCAACTCTACCTGTCTGGCGCAGGGGCTGAACTTCCAGCCGGGTGTGCGTGTGGAGAACAACTGCCAGAACTGCGGATATCAGCAGGTGCGCATCAACGGATTGGACGGGCCTTATACGCAGATTCTCATCGACTCGCGTCCCATCTTCAGCGCGCTGGCGGGGGTATACGGTCTGGAGCAGATTCCTGCCAACATGATTGAACGTGTGGAGGTGATGCGCGGCGGCGGCTCGGCTTTGTTTGGCTCTTCGGCCATTGCCGGCACCATCAACATCATTACCAAGGAACCGGTGCGCAACTCGGCCCAGTTCTCGCACACACTGACGGGGATAGGCGATGCATCGGTTTTCGAAAACAATACCACAATGAATGCTTCGCTGGTATCCGACAACCAGAAGCTGGGACTGGCAGTTTTCGGACAGAACAGAGAACGTGCCGGCTATGACCACGACGGCGACGGATTTACCGAGCTGCCGGAGCTGAAAAGTCAGACGGTGGGCATGCGCTCCTACATCAAGACCAGCGATTATTCGAAGGTTACGGTAGAGTATCACCACCTGCAGGAGCACCGTCGTGGTGGCGACCAGCTGGCTCTCCCGCCGCACGAGGCGCTGATAGCCGAGCAACTGAAGCACAGCATCAATACCGGAGGGGTAAAGTTCGACCTGTTTTCGCCCGATGAAAAACAGCGCCTGGGCATTTATGCCTCGGCACAGCACATCGACCGCGACAGTTACTACGGCGGAGGCGAGGACTTGCAGGAAAAACTGAAATCGTATGGCAACACCACCGACATGACCTGGGTGGCAGGTGCGCAGTACAACTATAACTTCGACCGCTGCCTGTTTATGCCAGCTACGCTGACTGCTGGTGCCGAATATAACCAGGACCGCCTGAAGGACAACATGTGGGGGCGCGGCCGCTATCTGGACCAGCGGGTGAATACCGTGAGTGCTTTTGCGCAGAATGAGTGGAAAACGGCCCGCTGGAGTTTTCTGGTCGGTGCCCGCATGGACAAGCACAGCCTGCTGGACAAGCCGGTATTCAGTCCGCGTGCCAATGTGCGTTTCAACCCCACGGATAATATCAACCTGCGTGCCAGCTACTCGTTCGGCTTCCGAGCACCACAGGCTTTCGACGAAGACCTGCACATTGACAACGTGGGCGGAACGGTATCGATGATTCAGTTGGCCAAGGACCTGAAAGAAGAAAAATCGCAAAGCCTCAGCCTCTCTGCCGATATGTATCACAGCTGGGGCGACTGGCAGGGCAATCTGCTGGCAGAGGGTTTCTATACCAATATTTCGGATGTATTTGCCCTGACCGAGATTGGTAAGGACGAAAACGGTGTCATTATCAACGAACGCGGCAACGAAAAGGGGGCAGTAGTGTATGGCTGTACGCTGGAGGGCAAGCTGGCATGGCGAAACGTATGGCAGTTGCAGGCGGGATTTACCGTACAGCAGGCCCGGTATAAAGAGGCGCGTTCGTGGAGTGAGAACGACCCCAATGTGCCGCTCGAAAAACGCATGTTCCGCACGCCGGACACGTATGGCTACTTTACCATGAGCTATAATCCGCTGCGTGCACTTACGCTGGCACTTTCGGGAACCTATACGGGCAGCATGCTGGTAGAGCATCATGCTGGATACATCAGCCACAACCGTACGGAAACCACCCGCCGTTTTGTAGACATGGGCTTCAAGGCTGCCTACGATTTCAAGTTCTACAAGAGCATCCAGATGCAGGTAAGCGCGGGCGTGCAGAATCTGCTGAACGCTTACCAGCAAGATTTCGATCGTGGTGCTAACCGTGATTCCGGTTACATTTATGGTCCAGGAATGCCGAGATCTGTATATGCCGTTCTGAAGTTGAGTTATTAAAATAAGATGTAGTGATTTTGGGAAACAGTCATAATCTGTTTCTAGCATTTGGACTGACCGCCTATACCGGTCTTGTAACCGGCATAGGCGGTCTGATTGCCTTTCTTGCCAAACACACTGACAGCTGTATTCTTTCAGCCTTTTTTTCGTCAGTGTTATGATTTATGTTTCCTATGGACTTATACCAGAGTTGTTTTTTCTTTTTGAGCTTTATACTGAGCACACATCTTACATCTATATGTTGCTTTTATTGTTGTCCGGAGAAATTTTGTTTCTTAGCAATGATAAGCAGGAGATAATTGCAGATAGCTATCTATATCT
>OGNX01000217.1_pt1 | contig 10460 bp, 10 predicted proteins | sample 1573641 | NCBI WGS metagenome assembly OGNX01 (sample SAMEA2581981, study PRJEB24529) | metagenome | biome: Human gut stool | place: China | collected 2011
CGGATGGGACAAATGAGGACAAGCGGGGACATCTTAGGACACCTTTCAAAAGGGGTTGATAATGCTTCTATATTTGTCCCGCAAAGCGAGGAAACGGTAACGAAAACGCTTGATAACGAGCTGGCAGATGAAAAAAAAGCCGATACCCCGCAAGCGATTGAAACCGAGTTTGAGATGGAGTTTGAAACAGAAGATGCGGAAGAAACGGACATTTCGCCAGATGAAATTGAAGCGGAAGAAATCGCCTGTTACATGGGTGACGGTGAGCCGGAAATGGCGCAAGGTATCACGCTGGGGGAACTGGGTCAAATGGTACAGGTCATTCAGGTTAAGCAAGCGTCTGACACGGAAGAACGGCAAGCCGTTCAGACCATCTGCCGGACGGAAACAAACCTCTTTCATTCGCTGGTGGAACAGATTAACGGGGGCAGGTCACGGGTGGCGGAACTTTTACAAAAGCATGAGATACCCGTGCCCGCCACCGTCCCGGCTGCCGGAAGTAATGAAATGGCAGACTTTGACATGAACGATTTTCTTTAATGGTAAACTTTAAATAAGTAAGATGATGAAACAAAGAGATTACGGTTAAACAGACCTTTTAGAACATGGGGAACACTCCCCACAACCACAAAAATTCAATTATTAATCACTCCGCCGGGCGGACTATCCAACCGTCCGGCAATTTAAAAATCAATATATTTATAATGAAAAAGAAAGTTCTCTTTTCGGCAGCCGTTCTTTTGGCTGCATCCTCCGCCTTTGCACAGGGTAACGGCATGGCGGGTATTACCGAAGCTACCAATATGGTAACCAGTTATTTCGACCCGGCGACAAAGTTAATTTACGCTATCGGTGCAGTGGTCGGCTTGATTGGCGGCGTAAAAGTGTATGGAAAGTTCAGCAGTGGCGACCCTGACACCAGTAAAACGGCGGCTTCGTGGTTCGGTGCATGTATCTTCCTGATTGTGGCTGCCACCATCCTACGTTCATTCTTCCTCTAAAGAAATGAGCTATGGCAGACTATCCGATTAACAGGGGAATAGGTAAGCCAGTTGAATTTAAAGGTGCGCCCGTAGAGGTTCTTTGGCAAATACGTCAATAGCAAGACGTTAGGCGAGTGTTCGATAGCCTATCATCAATCGGCTTATCTGAAAGGGAAACCGGACAGGGAGTGTAGCATGCCGATAAACTGATAAGTCATATAACTACCAATATGCGACTGAATCAGGAGATGAAACGATAGATATGAGGATAAAGTCTGGATTGATTGAACGATAGTCCAAGCGGTATAACTCGGAACTGTGGCGGAAGGTAGTTATTAACGCCATACTGTAACACTTTTAGTTCCTCCTTTGAGAATTGGAAGCAGAACAGGTTACAGCGCGACTGCAATAAGCAGTAAAGGACGAAAGTCGTATCCGACAATCTATCAAAGCTATGTTGCCATAGAGCTAAACGGGGATTACCTAAACCGGAATGCCGAAAGGCTATGAAGTTTAGCTTCTGAATATCCGGCACGGTAACGGAGCTTCCGTAGTAGTCCGAGCGAGGGAAAGCCTCGTACATGGCGAAGGGAAGCAGTTAACATCTTTAATACAATTAACGGAAAATGTGAGAGACATGAGAAGTCCAGAAAAAGTATTAAACAGTCTGTCAGAGCATAGCAAATGTTCGGATTATAGATTTGAACGGCTCTACAGGGTTCTTTACAATGCAGACATGTTTCTGCTGGCTTACAATAATATACAGAGTAAGCCCGGAAATATGACGGCAGGTTCCGACGGTAATACAATCGACGGAATGAGCCTTAAACGTATTGAAAAATTGATTGGTGCGCTTAAAAACGAATCGTACCAACCAAATCCGGCGAGAAGAACGTATATCCCAAAGAAGAACGGGAAACTACGTCCTCTCGGAATACCATCTTTCGATGATAAATTAGTGCAAGAGGTAATTAGAATGATGTTAGAAGCAATGTACGAAGAATATTTTGAAAATACGTCTCACGGCTTTAGACCCAGACGAAGTTGCCATACTGCGTTAATACAAGTACAGAAGAACTTCACTGCAACCAAATGGTTTGTCGAAGGCGATATTGAGGGATTTTTCGATAACATCAACCATGATGTACTTATTGGAATCCTCAAAGAACGTATCGCTGATGAACGTTTTATTCGGTTGATTAGAAAGTTCTTAAAAGCTGGATATATCGAAGATTGGGTCTTTCATAAAACGTACAGCGGAACGCCACAAGGAGGTATTATTAGTCCGATTCTGGCTAATATATACTTGGATAAACTGGATAAGTATATGAAAGAATATGCCGAAAAGTTTGATAAAGGCATAAAACGGAAAATGAACCCAGAGTACAAAAGATATTCCGGAAAAATTTGGTGGCTTGGCACAAAGCTAAAGAAAACCGAGAATGAAGTTACTCGGAAAGAACTGATTACAGCGATAAGATGTATTCAGAAAAAAAGATTGATACCCTCTGTCGATGAGATGGACGAGAATTACAAAAGGATTAAGTATGTGAGATATGCGGATGATTTTATTATCGGTGTCATTGGGAGTAAAGCAGACAGCGAAACAATCAAAGAGGATATTAAAAACTTCCTCTATGATAAGCTGAAACTTACCCTTTCAGAGGAAAAAACTTTGATAACACATGGTAATAAACATGCTAAATTCCTCGGATATGAAATCTATGTTCGGAAGTTCTCTGATATGACCAAAAGAGGTGAGAAATCTGGAAATCTGATTAAAGTGTATGGTAAAAAGGTAGTATTAGAAATGCCAATGGAAGCTATGAAGAAAAAACTTCTCTATTACGAAGTGATGAGAATTCATCAATTTGAAAATAAAGAGAAATGGAAACCGATTAGCAGGTCAAAGGTGCTTCATAATGACGACCTTGAGATATTGGACGCTTACAATGCAGAAATAGGAGGTTTTACAAACTACTATTCTATTGCTAATAACAGTTCACATCTTAACTCTTTCAAATATATCATGCAATACAGTATGTATAAGACTTTTGCAAAAAAGTACCGTATATCTGTTCGCAGAATCATAGCCAAATACCGCTATAACAAGGATTTTGCAGTATTCTATGAAAATAAGAAAGGGGAAAGGAAAATGAGAGTTTTCTTCAACGGTAGCTTTAAGCGTAAAACCACCGCAACAGTATCAAATTGTGATAATCTGGCAAACACAATTTACAATACAGCTTATACCAGTCTTACGGAACGGTTGAAAGCGAGTAAATGTGAATTATGCGGTTCAGAAGGGAGTATTGAAATCCATCATGTCAAAAAACTCAAAGACCTGAAAGGCAAAAAGCCTTGGGAAATCCAAATGATTGGACGTCGGAGGAAGACATTGGCTGTCTGTATTCCTTGCCATAAAAAGATACATCATGGTGGATAGACTGAATATGTTAATGGAGAGCCGTATACATGGAGACGTGTACGTACGGTTCGGAGGCGAGTTCTTGGAAACCTACCGTAGTAATACGACAAGGCGCCGGGTACTTAGCCTACGACTGAAAGCCCAGTACCTCTTCATCTTCTGTGGAGGACTGCTGGCTCTCTTCGTCCTGTTCGTCATCCTCTACATGGTCGGCATCGGCCAGTGGATATGTATCGGCTTCGGTGCGGTATCGTCCTCCATCCTCGTATGGCAGACCTTCGCACTGAATGCCCGTTACGGCGAACACGGGCTGATGAAGTTGGGAGCGGCACGGAGCCATCCCCGATACCTTATCAACCGGCGGCGGATCACCCGATTATTCACACGTAAACGAAAGGAAGAAACTGCATGAGAAATACATCGAAAATAACGACACTGGAAAACAGATTTCCGCTGCTGGCAGTGGAACACGGCTGCATCATCTCCAAAGATGCCGACATCACGGTGGCTTTCGAGGTGGAACTGCCGGAGCTTTATACCGTGACAAGCGCGGAATATGAGGCGATACATGGCTGCTGGTGCAAGGCAATCAAGGTCTTGCCGGATTTCTCCGTCGTCCACAAGCAGGACTGGTTCATCAAGGAGAAGTACAGACCGGAGTTGCAGAAGGACGATATGAGTTTCCTCTCGCGGAGCTTCGAGCGTCATTTCAACGAGCGTCCGTACCTGAAACACACGTGCTACCTCTACCTGACCAAGACGACAAGGGAGCGTAACCGTATGCAGAGCAATTTCAGCACGCTGTGTCGGGGGCATATCATCCCGAAGGAGCTGGACAGGGAAAACGCCGGGAAGTTCATGGAGGCGACAGAACAGTTCGAGCGCATCATGAACGACAGCGGTTTTGTCAGGCTGCGCCGCCTCTCCACCGATGAGATAGTGGGGACGGACGGCAAAGCCGGGCTGCTGGAGCGGTACTTCTCGCTCCTGCCCGAAGATAACGCCACGTTGCAGGACATCGAGCTTTCGGCAAGGGAGATGCGCATCGGCGACAACCGGCTGTGCCTGCACACCCTTTCCGACGCGGAAGACCTGCCCGGCACGGTGGCGACAGACACCCGTTACGAGCGGCTGTCCACCGACCGCTCGGACTGCCGCCTCTCCTTCGCCTCCCCCGTGGGCCTGCTGCTGCCGTGCAACCACATTTACAACCAGTATGTGATTATCGACAACAGCGAGGAGAACCTGCAGAGGTTCGAGAAGTCCGCCCGCAACATGCAGTCGCTCTCCCGCTATTCAAGGAGCAACAGCATCAACCGCGAGTGGATAGACCAGTACCTGAACGAAGCCCATTCCTACGGGCTGACCTCGGTACGGGCGCACTTCAACGTCATGGCGTGGAGCGATGACGCGGAGGAACTGAAGCATATCAAGAACGATGTGGGCAGCCAGCTGGCAAGCATGGAGTGCGTGCCGCACCACAATACCATCGACTGCCCGACGCTCTACTGGGCGGCGATGCCCGGCAACGCGGCGGACTTCCCGGCGGAAGAGAGTTTCCATACATTCATCGAGCAGGCGGTGTGCCTCTTCACGGAGGAAACCAACTACCGCAGTTCGCTCTCGCCCTTCGGCATCAAGATGGTGGACAGGCTTACGGGAAAACCGTTGCACCTCGACATCAGCGACCTGCCGATGAAGCGGGGTATCACGACCAACCGCAACAAGTTCGTGTTGGGTCCTTCGGGCAGCGGCAAATCCTTTTTTATGAACCACCTCGTGAGGCAATACTACGAGCAGGGTACGCACGTGGTGCTGGTGGACACGGGAAACTCCTATCAGGGCTTGTGCGAGATGATCCGGTGCAAGACAAACGGGGCGGACGGCGTGTACTTCACCTACACGGAGGAGAAACCGATTTCGTTCAACCCGTTCTACACCGATGATTACGTGTTCGACGTGGAGAAAAAGGACAGCATCAAGACATTGCTGCTGACGCTCTGGAAGTCGGAGGACGACAAAGTGACGAAGACGGAGAGCGGCGAACTGGGCAGTGCGGTGAACGCCTATATCGAGCGTATCAGGGCTGACCGGAGCATCGTCCCCTCGTTCAACACCTTCTACGAGTATATGCGCGACGACTACCGCCGCGAACTGGCGGAACGTGAGATAAAGGTGGAGAAGTCCGACTTCAACATCGACAATATGCTCACCACCATGCGGCAGTATTACCGGGACGGACGCTACGACTTCCTGCTCAACTCCACGGAGAACATCGACCTGCTCGGCAAGCGGTTCATCGTCTTCGAGATTGACAGTATAAAGGAAAATCGCGAGCTTTTCCCTGTGGTGACCATCATCATCATGGAAGCCTTCATCAACAAGATGCGCCGATTGAAAGGCGTAAGGAAACAGTTGATAGTGGAAGAGGCTTGGAAGGCTCTATCTTCGGCGAACATGGCTGAGTACCTGCGCTATATGTACAAGACCGTGCGCAAGTATTACGGGGAGGCAATCGTGGTGACGCAGGAGGTGGACGACATCATTTCCTCGCCCGTCGTCAAGGAGAGCATCATCAACAACTCCGACTGCAAGATACTCCTTGACCAGCGGAAGTACATGAACAAGTTTGATGCCATACAGTCCCTGTTGGGTCTGACGGAGAAAGAGAAGTCGCAGATACTCTCCATCAACATGGCGAACAACCCGTCAAGGCTCTACAAGGAAGTGTGGATAGGACTGGGCGGCACGCAGTCGGCAGTCTATGCCACCGAAGTTAGTGCTGAAGAGTATCTGGCGTACACCACCGAAGAAACGGAAAAAGTAGAGGTTTACCGTCTGGCGGAACAGTTGGGCGGCGACATTGAAGCCGTCATCCGGCAGCTTGCCGAAAGGCGGAGAAAAAAGGAATAAATAGAAACAGATTCATCAACTAAAAAAGAAAATGCGTATGAGTATATCAAGAACGAAAATGCTGCAAGTCAGCAAGTGTTTAATCGGGCTGGCGGTCATGGTGCTGCAATCCTGCGACATAACGGACAACCGACGCGACCTGCTTTGCGGAAACTGGGAGAGTGTGGAGGGCAAGCCCGACGTGCTTATCTACAAGGAGGGCGAAGCCTATAAGGTGACGGTATTCAAGCGGAGCGGCATCCGCCGCAAGCTGAAGCCGGAAACCTATCTCTTGCAGGAGGAGAACGGCAATCTGTTCATGAACACCGGATTCCGCATCGACGTGTCCTACAACGAGGCGACGGACATCCTGACCTTCTCGCCGAACGGGGACTACGTGCGTGTGAACCCGAAACCGGACCATCCGATAGGCGAGCAATAAATAATGAAATCCACTAAAATCCAAAGTAACATGAGAACAAGAATAACACTTATTATCTGCCTGTGCCTGTTTGCAGTCGGCAGGGCAAGCGCACAGTGGGCGGTGATAGACCCGTCCAACATCGCGCAGAGCATCGTGAACACCTCGAAGAACGTGGTACACACTTCCACGACCGCCCAGAATATGATAAAAAATTTTCAAGAGACCGTGAAGATTTACGAACAGGGCAAGAAGTATTACGACGGTGCGCCCGTATAGGCGATATAATAAATATAGCATTGGCAAGCTATTAGGTAAGTGTTCCAATATTTACCTATCATCACCAGCTTATCTGCCCACGAAAGGACGGCAGGGAGTATAGCACGCTGGAAAGCCATAAGTCAATTAGTTATCAAATTGCAACTGAATGGTGAGATGAAACAGATAGATACGAGGATAAAATCCAAACTGATTGAATGATAGTCCAAGTGAACCCAGTATGTTTTATAGTGAAAGATAACTTAACTCGCTATACCGTAATACCTCTGTTGCGAGCGTCGTGTAGTAGAGGCAGGAACAAATTACGGCACAACCGCAGTAAGCGGTAACGGGCGGAAGTCATATCCGATAATCTATCATAGCCATGTTATTATATCGTAAACGGGGATTGCCTAAATCGGAACGCCGCAAGGCTATTAGGTACAGACCTATGAAAATCCGACAAGGCAACGGAGCTTCCGTAGTAGTCTGAGCAGGGGAAAGCCCTGTACATGGCGAAGGGAAGCAGCTAATAATTTTAATGCAAATAACGGAAAATGTGAGAGACATTATGAGAAGTCCAGAGTATGTATTAAACAGTCTAACGGAACACAGTGAAAATTTGAATTACAAGTTCGAACGCTTGTACCGTATCTTTTTCAATGAGGAAATGTATTACGTTGCCTACCAACGCATATATGCGAAACCGGGCAATATGACAGCAGGTGCAGATGGGAAAACCATTGACCAAATGAGCCTGAACCGAATTGAACAACTGATAACATCGTTGAAAGATGAGAGTTATCAGCCCCAACCCTCAAAACGGGTGTATATCCCAAAGAAAAATGGGAAAATGCGTCCATTAGGTGTACCAGCTTTTAACGATAAATTATTGCAGGAAGTGGTCAGAATGATATTGGAAGCCATCTATGAAAGACAGTTTGAAAAAACGTCGCATGGCTTCCGACCCCTAAGAAGCTGCCACACTGCCTTGTCTGATATTCAGAAGACATTTTCGGGCGTGAAATGGTTCGTAGAAGGTGATATTAAGGGATTTTTCGACAATATCAATCATGAGATACTGATAGGTATTCTGAAAGAACGTATCGCTGACGAAAGATTTATTCGCTTGATTAGAAAATTTCTGAATGCAGGATATATCGAAGACTGGAACTTTCATAACTCCTACAGCGGAACACCGCAAGGCGGAATTGTCAGCCCTATCTTGGCAAACATATACCTTGATAAGTTGGATAAATTCATGAAGGAATACACTGAAAAATTTGATAAGGGGAAAGAACGGAAAAGAACCAAACAGGCAGTATCACTTGAAGGCAAACGACACCGTATTCTGAAAAAGTTGAAAGTGGTAAAAGACAAAAATGAAAGGTCAGAATTGATAAGACAATATAAGGCTTATCAAAAAGAAGGTTTGCAGTATTCTGATGGTGACGAAATGGATATGAACTACAGAAAACTCAAATACGTGAGATATGCGGATGATTTTCTAATTGGAATCATTGGCAGTAAACAAGATGCTATCATCATCAAAGAGGACATAAAGAACTTCCTCTATGAAAAGTTGGCTCTTACACTGTCCGATGAGAAAACACTTATCACCCATGCTGAAAACGCTGCAAAATTTCTCGGATATGAGATTTTTGTAAGGAAATCCAATGACACCAAAAGAAGCAAATACGGAGTACTAAGACGTGTCTTCAATAAGAGGATACAATTGGCACTTGGAAAGGATACGTTTAAGAAAAAGTTGCTCGAATATCGTGTTTTAGAAATAAAGATACACAACGGCAAGGAGTATTGGAAAGCAAAATCCCGTCCCAAACTTTCAAACAACAATGACTTTGAGATACTTGACAGGTACAACAAGGAAATAAAGGGCATTTACAATTACTATTGTTTGGCTAATAATTGTAGTAGTCTGTCAAAACTTGGGTATATCATGAAATATAGTATGTACAAAACATTTGCGCAGAAATATCGGACAACGATGTCGCAAATCCGAAAAAAGTACACCAAGAATGGACTTTTTTCAGTTAGATACTATTTAAAGAACGGTACTGCCAAAGACTTGACCTTTTATCATGGTGGGTTCAAAAAGAAAAATCCAATGAACATTAAGGATTTAGACAACTTGCCCAAATTCACATATCATCCTACAAACACAAGTCTTATAGATAGGCTGAAAGCGGAAAAATGTGAATTATGTGGAGTAGTCGATAAGTTAGTGATGCACCATGTGAGAAAATTAAAAAATCTTCAAGGGAAAACTACCTGCGAAAAACAAATGATGGCTCGCAAACGAAAGACTATTGCCATATGTGGTAAGTGTTACAAAAAACTCAGTAACAATGAATAGATTGATATTATTAGTAGAAAGCCGGATACGCGGAGACGTGTACGTCCGGTTTGGGGGCGAGCTTCCGAAAACCCACCGTAGTAATACGGCAGGGCGTTGGATGCTTAGCCTACCACTCAAATCCGTGAACAATCTGGTAAAGGACGCCCGGAAGGTGCAGCAGACCATTCTGATGGTGGGTGACATCACCGACACCTATGTGACCAGTTTCCAGAAGATGATGCGTGACGACAACTTCACGGTGGAGGAACTGGGAGCCATCGCCTTTGGCTACACCAAGTTATTGGAGGAATCCAACGATGTGCTGACGGAACTGAAGAATGTGGTGAATATCACCACGCTCTCCATGACGGACAAGGAGCGCATGGACGTGGTGGAACGCTGCTACTCCAAAATGAAGCGTTACCGCAACCTCGTGAGCTACTACACCAACAAGAACATTAGCGTGAGTTACCTGCGTGCGAAGAAGAAAAACGACCTTGACCGCATCATGGGGCTGTACGGGAACATGAACGAAAGATATTGGTAGCCTATGAATTTCGACAACCTTCACCAAATTCTGCGCTCGCTCTACGAACAGATGATGCCGCTATGCGGGGACATGGCGGGCGTGGCGAAAGGCATCGCCGGGCTGGGCGCACTCTTTTATGTGGCCTACCGGGTATGGCAGTCGCTGGCGAGAGCCGAACCGATAGACGTGTTCCCTATGCTCCGCCCGTTCGCTATCGGTCTGTGCATCATGTTCTTTCCGACGGTGGTACTGGGTACGATAAACAGCATCATGTCGCCCGTCGTGCAGGGTACGGCAAAGATGCTGGAGGCGGAAACGCTGGACATGAACCGATACCGTGAGCAGAAGGACAAACTGGAGTACGAAGCGATGATGCGCAATCCCGAAACCGCCTACCTCGTGTCAAATGAGGAGTTTGACAAACAACTGGAAGAACTGGGCTGGTCGCCCGGCGACATGGTGACGATGGCGGGGATGTACATCGAGCGCGGGATGTACAACATGAAGAAGGGCATCCGCGACTTCTTCCGCGAGATACTGGAACTGATGTTCCAAGCCGCCGCCCTCGTGATAGACACCATCCGCACGTT
>OGNX01000221.1_pt1 | contig 10341 bp, 9 predicted proteins | sample 1573641 | NCBI WGS metagenome assembly OGNX01 (sample SAMEA2581981, study PRJEB24529) | metagenome | biome: Human gut stool | place: China | collected 2011
GTTTTCATCACATTTATATACAAGTTATATCTGCTTTTCTTCTATATTATATTCTCTTGCTTTGCCTGATTCTATCTTTTTTATTACCTTACATGGATTACCTACTGCAATACTGTTGTCTGGTATATCTTTTACAACTACGCTTCCGCCACCTATTACAACATTATTACCTATAGTTACTCCAGGCATTACTTTTACCCCACCACCTATCCATACATCATTACCTACATTAATAGGATAAGCATATTCCCATCCTTCATTACGGCTTGCAGCGTCAACAGGGTGTCCTGCTGTATAGAAACCACAGTATGGTGCTATGAATACATCATTACCAAATGTTACTTTAGCACAGTCAAGTATTACAAGATTGTGATTTGCGTAGAAATTGTCACCTGCTTCTATATTATATCCGTAATCGCACCAGAATGGAGCTGTTATAAAACAATTAGCTCCCACCTTACCGAATATCTTTTTAATCATAACAGTCTGTTGTTCTGTCTGTGATGGTCTTAATGCATTAAAGTCATAGCACTGTTCTTTACATATCATTCTGTCATTAACAAGTTCCTTTACTCCTGACTTGTATAATTGTCCACTAATCATTTTCTGTCTCTCTGTCATATTCCACATTTCCTTTATAACTTTGCAAATATTGTGAATAACTTATACTCATTGTTTTCTGCATATCATAATAACAAAAAGAAAAAAGACAGCCAGAATATTCTGACTGTCTTTTTCTTTCTGTCAACGGAGCAGGAGGGATTTGAACCCTCGCGCCGGTTGCCCGACCTACACCCTTAGCAGGGGCGCCTCTTCAGCCTCTTGAGTACTACTCCAGATTCCATGAATGCGAGCCCTAAACCATATATGTTTAACTCTTAATATGAAATTCTGCGTCAAACGCATTTATTATTCTAACAAAGCCCCCTGATATTGTCAAGGGGCTTTTATTTAATATTTGTACATTATTATTTATACTCTGCTGTATTCTTTTATAGCTGTTTCATACAGGTTGTTTCCCTCACTGTCAATTACTACAATTACAGGAAGGTTTTCCACTTCAAGTTCTCTTATAGCCTCTGTTCCTAAGTCATCATATGCAATGACTGTGGATTTCTTAATACATTTACTAAGAATTGCTCCTGCTCCTCCTACTGCTGCAAAGTACACTGCACCATTTCTTACGATTCCATCAATTACTGCCTGTGAACGCTTTCCCTTTCCTATCATTCCTTTAAGTCCTAAATCAAGAAGGTCTGGTGCATATTTATCCATACGGCTTGCTGTTGTCGGACCTGCTGAACCTATTGGTCTTCCTTCTCTTGCCGGAGATGGTCCCATGTAATATATTATATTATTCTTCATGTCTATTGGAAGTGGCTGTCCTGCTGACAGAGCCTCTGCCATTCTCTTATGTGCTGCATCTCTTGCTGTATATATTGTTCCTGTTATGTATACATAATCTCCTGAGTGAAGACTCTTTGCATCCTCATCACTTATTGGTGCATTAATATATTTATCCATGATTAGCCTCCCTGATTATATTACCCTGTGTGAATGTCTGTTTACATGACAGCAAATGTTTACTGCTACCGGAAGCCCTGCAATATGTGTAGGATATGTTTCTATGTTGATTGCAAGTGCTGTCTGTGTTCCTCCAAGTCCACCAGGACCTATTCCTAACTTATTGATTTTCTCAAGCATTTCTTTCTCTAAGTCACGGACATATTCAACTGGTGATTCTTCATTCAAATCTCTTGTTAATGCCTTCTTTGCAAGATAAGCACATTTTTCAAATGTTCCTCCGATTCCTACACCAACTACCATCGGAGGACAGGCGTTAGGACCTGCATCCTTTACTGCTGTAAGTATTGCTTCCTTTACACCTTCTATTCCATCTGCTGGCTTTAACATAAATACTCTGCTCATGTTCTCGCTTCCGAAGCCCTTAGGTGCAACTGTTATGTCGACCTTGTCTCCTGGAACTATGTTAAAATGTATTACTGCCGGAGTGTTATCTTTGGTATTCTCTCTGTAGATAGGATCTTTTACAACCGACTTTCTTAAATATCCGTCAACATATCCTCTTCTTACTCCCTCATTAATTGCATCTGTGATATCTCCGCCTATAAGATGGACATCCTGACCAACATTAATGAATACTACTGCCATTCCTGTATCCTGGCATATAGGTATCATATCCTCTCCTGCAACTTTTAGGTTTTCTTCAAGCTGTCCAAGAACCTGCTTTCCAAGTGCAGACTCTTCGTTTTTTACTGCTTTTTCAAAAACATTCTTCATATCATCTGTGAGAAAATGATTTGCCTCTATACACATTTCTTTAATGTTGTCTGTTATTATTGATACATTAACCTCTCTCATTCCCAATTCCCTTCTTGTATTTTAATTATTAATTAATCCAGTAAATACTAAAAACCTTTTTAATTCTTCACGCCAGAATTTCCATTCATGTCCGATTTGTTCAATTTCATCGTATACATAATTGTATTCAATATGGCTCATGAAATAATCTCTCAACATATGATTCATGTCTATCCATGGATCAAGTTCTCCGCAGGCATGATATATTTCAGGTTTTACACTTTTCTGCTCTATTAATCTGTCTGCCTGATATGTGATTCCATATTCTGTTTTATGCAGGTCTCCATCACCATAAAGCTCTATTCTTCTTATTGACTTTTCACTTCCATCATTAAGAAATTCTGAATCAGCTTTGTCACCTGCTGAAAATGCTCCTACAGTTCCATATTTTTCAGGATATCTGAGTGCAATATGAAGACATCCGTATCCACCATTAGAAAATCCTGATACGTAATTATTCTCTCTTTTATCAGAAAGACATGGAAACATATTCATAATTATATTGAATAATTCTTTTCCAACATATGACTCATACTTATCTCCAATATTCATATTAACGTAGCATGAATTCTGCACATTTGGAAGTACTGCTGCAAACCTGCCCTCATCAACATATTCAACTATTGGTGAGTGATACAGCCATACAGTATTATCACCACTGCTTCCATGATATAACCATAATACAGGAAGCTTCTCATCATTTTTCATATCTGATGGGAGAATAACTGTGCATTCCATATTACGCTTAAGATATATAGAAAAATGATTAATATTCATTACTGTTGCCATATATATCCTCCATCCTGTACGACTGCTCTTTTATTATATTAACTGTCTCATGTATGCATTTATCCCAGAAAATAAAATCATGATTACCAGCAGTTTCATAATAATTCATTGGAAGTATCTGATCATATAATCCACATCTAATGTAAAATTCCGGATAATTTTCCACATTTGTCTTGAAATTATCCTCTTTTAAACAGTTCATTATATCAAATCGGTTATCTGATAATTTTCCCCTGTCTCCAAATATCTGATATGTGTTTATTCCCTGTGGGTTGTCAAATCTTTTCTCTATATCAAGCAGTCCTGAATATGAGAACACCTTGCCATATACATCTGGCTTAATAAGTGCAGCATGTACTGCTCCATATCCACCCATTGACATTCCTGCTATGTAACGGTCTTTTCTGTCACGTGATAACCCAAACCAGTTAGTACAAGTTTCTATAAGTTCTTCTGTTAAAAATGTAAAATATTTTCTTCCATGCACATTATCTACATAACATTTGTTATCACCTGAAAGTATTATCTACATAATCTGCCACTCTGGATTTCGTAATCCATGTTGTATAATCTCCTCCCATTCCATGAAGAAGATATAAAGTCTTATAATTGCCTCTTCCCTGAGGAATAATTGCATTAATCATAACGGGCATACCAAGTGTTTTTGATTCATAATTAATATTAATTAAAGCCATGTTATCTCCTGCTAAAAAGGAAACCGTCACATATATAAATGTGGCAGTTTCCTTAAGATTAATCTTCAGATTCTACTGTTTTATCTGTGTCTTCTTCAAAGCCCTCTGCGTCCTTACCATCTTCATCAGCAGGCTGCTTCCTTACTTTGGCAATTGTTGCTACTTTAATTCCTTCATCAAGGTTAATAAGTTTAACACCTGATGTTATTCTTCCAAGATTAGATATATCTGAACACTGAAGTCTGATTATAATTCCTTCTGTTGTAATAAGCATTACTTCTCTTGAATCATCTACAGCCTTAGCTCCTACGACATTACCTGTCTTTTCTGTTATCTTGTAACATTTGACACCTTTACCACCACGATGCTGAACTGTATATTCGTCAATGTCTGTTCTCTTACCCATACCATTTTCTGAAACTATAAGCATAGTATCTCCCTGGGTACTTACCTGAACACCAACAACTTCATCCTCATCCATAAGACTCATACCTATAACACCCATTGCTGAACGTCCCGTAGGTCTTACATCTGTTTCCTTAAATCTTATACACTGTCCAAGCATTGTTACCATAAGAATCTCTGCCTGATCATCTGTAAGTTTAACTTCTATAAGTTCATCATCTTCTCTTAAGTTAATTGCCTGGATTCCTGTCTTTCTTATATTGGCAAAATCTTTAACAGGTGTCTTTTTAACTATACCCTTCTTAGTTGCCATAAACAGGTAATCTGTATCCTGAAGTGTATCAATTTTAACAGGAACTACTGCTGTGATTGTCTCACCCGGTGCTAACTGTAAAAGATTAATTATTGCAGTTCCTCTTGAAGTTCTTGATGCTTCAGGAATTTCATAAGCCTTTAACTTATAAGCTCGTCCTGTGTTAGTAAAAAATGTAAGTACATGATGTGATGTTGTCATGAATAAATCTTTGATATAATCATCATCAATTGTCTGCATTCCCTTTATTCCCTTACCACCACGATGCTGGCTCTTAAAGTTATCAGGTGTCATTCTCTTGACATATCCCATATTAGTACGTGCGATAACGCATGCTTCGTCAGGGATAAGGTCTTCCATCGAAAGGTCATATTCATCATATCCTATCGAAGTTCTTCTCTCATCACCATACTTATCAGCTATAAGTGATATTTCTGTCTTAATAACTGTAAGAAGCTTGTTCTTATCAGCAAGTATAGCTCTGTATTCCTCAATCTTTTTCTGTAACTCAGAAAGTTCTGTTTCAATCTTACTTCTCTCTAATCCTGTCAGTGCTCTTAATCGCATATCGACTATAGCCTGTGACTGCGCATCTGTAAGACTGAATTCCTGCATCAGGCTTTCCTTTGCTGCCTGTACATTTGCAGAACCTCTGATAATTGATATAACTCTGTCTATATTATCAAGGGCTATGATTAATCCCTCTAATATGTGTGCTCTTTCTTCTGCCTTGTTTAAGTCGTACTTAGTTCTTCTTGTTACTACATCCTCCTGATGCATAAGATAGTACTTAAGCATTTCGTAAAGATTAAGAACCTTTGGCTGGTTATCAACAAGTGCAAGCATTATCACACCAAATGTATCCTGAAGCTGTGTATGCTTATAAAGCTGGTTAAGTATGATGTTTGGATTAACATCTCTTCTTAGCTCTATCGCTATACGCATACCTTCCCTGTCTGACTCATCTCTTAAGTCAGTAATTCCATCTATTCTCTTGTCCCTTACAAGCTCGGCAATCTTCTCGATAAGTCTTGCCTTGTTTACCATATAAGGGAGTTCCGTTACAACTATTCTGTTCTTTCCATTAGCCATAGGCTCAATATTAGTAACAGCTCTTACTCTTATCTTGGCTCTTCCTGTTCTGTACGCCTCTTCTATAGCTGTCTTTCCGATTATTGTACCACCGGTTGGAAAGTCAGGGCCTTTTACTATTTCTAATATTTCTTCAAGAGTAGTATCCCTATCTTCATTTATCCTGTTATCTATAATCTTAACAACTGCACCTATAACTTCTCTTAAGTTGTGAGGTGGGATATTAGTTGCCATACCTACTGCTATACCCGATGTACCATTGACTAACAGATTAGGATATCTTGATGGAAGAACTGTAGGTTCCTTCTCTGTTTCATCAAAGTTTGGTATAAAATCAACAGTATTTTTATTAAGGTCTGCTGCACCATCTCCATCAACCGAACCAAAATTACCATGTCCGTCAACAAGTGGATATCTCGTATTGAAGTCCTGTGCAAGCTTTACAAGTGCCTCATAGATAGATGAATCTCCATGGGGATGATACTTACCCATTGTATCACCTACGATACGGGCACACTTTCTATGTGGTTTGTCCGGACCATTGTTAAGCTCAACCATAGAATACAGAATTCTTCTCTGAACCGGCTTAAGACCATCTCTTACATCTGGCAATGCTCTTGATGCGATAACGCTCATTGCATAGTCTATGTAATAATCCTTCATAGTCTTCTGCATATCTACTTCCTGAACTTTATCAAAGATATGTTCATCCATTTGATTAATTCCTTTCTTTGCTGCATTATTACATGCAGACTCTATATTCATTGCTATTTCATATGTATCTGAAAATCCTATCTGCATTTATATCATACAGATTTAATAACCATTTATCTGCTGATAATTCTACTAAATATCAAGATTTCTTACATACTTTGCATTACTTTCGATGAATTCACGTCTTGGCTCAACCTTATCACCCATAAGTGTTGAAAATGTAACATCAAGCTCTGCTTCATCATCTTCCTTCATATCAACACGTAAAAGTACTCTCTTATGTGGGTCCATAGTAGTATCCCAGAGCTGTTCTGCATCCATTTCACCAAGACCCTTATATCGCTGTACCTTGTTATTCTGGTCTCTGCCTATCTCTGTCATAATCTTATTAAGTTCATCATCACTGTAGGCATACCATACCTTCTTATTCTTCTCAACCTTGTAAAGAGGTGGCTGTGCAAGATATACATGCCCCTGCTTTATAAGGTCTGGCATAAATCTGTAGAAGAATGTAAGAAGTAATGTTGCAATATGCGCACCATCAACATCGGCATCAGTCATAATGATTATCTTGTGATATCTTAACTTGCTTATATCAAAATCCTCATGAATACCAGTACCAAATGCTGTAATCATCGCCTTTATTTCTTCATTTCCAAGAATTCTGTCAAGTCTTGCCTTCTCTACATTAAGAATCTTACCACGAAGTGGAAGTATCGCCTGTGTTGCACGGCTTCTTGCAGTCTTAGCTGAACCACCGGCTGAATCTCCCTCAACGATGTATATTTCGCAGTTTTCAGGATTTTTGTCTGTGCAGTCTGCAAGCTTTCCCGGAAGAGAAGTACTCTCAAGTGCTGTCTTTCTTCTTGTAAGGTCTCTTGCCTTTCTTGCAGCCTCCCTTGCTCTTTGTGCAAGTAAAGACTTCTCACATATAGCCTTTGCAACAGAAGGATTCTGCTCAAGGAATATCTGAAGCTGCTCTGATACTATGCTGTCAACAGCACTTCTTGCAACTGTGTTTCCAAGCTTCTGCTTAGTCTGTCCCTCAAACTGAGGGTCTTCTATCTTTACACTTACTATTGCTGTAAGACCTTCTCTTATATCATCACCTGAAAGTCCCTGATCACTATCCTTAAGAATCTTATTCTTTCTTGCATAATCATTAAAAGTCTTAGTCAGTGAATTTCTGAAACCAGTCAGATGTGTACCACCTTCAGGTGTCTTAATATTATTAACAAATGAATCGACAACCTCATTGTATCCATCATTATGCTGGAATGCTACTTCAACCTGAACATTGTCTTTCACACCTTCACAATAAATAATCTGGCTGTATAAAGGTTCTTTACTCTTATTAAGATACTGAACAAATTCCTTGATACCACCTTCATAATGGAATACTTTCTGCTGCTCAAGACCTTCTCTTAAATCTGTAAGAGTAATCTTGATTCCCTTAGTAAGAAATGCCATTTCTCTTAATCTGTGCATAAGAATATCAAATTCAAATACAGTTGTTTCCTGAAAAATCTCTGAATCAGGAAGAAAAGTAACCTGAGTTCCTGTATCCTCAATATCGCAGTCACCTACTATCTTAAGGTCATAACATATCTTTCCTCTTTCGTATCTCTGCTGATAAATGTGTCCATTTCTCTTTACCTGAACTTCAAGCCATTCAGACAAAGCATTAACTACTGATGCACCAACACCGTGAAGTCCTCCTGACACCTTATATCCTCCACCACCGAATTTACCCCCGGCATGAAGAACGGTATATACAACTTCAATGGCAGGTCTTCCTGTCTTATGATTAATATCAACAGGTACACCTCTACCATTATCAATTACAGTGATAGAGTTATCTTTATTAATCATAACCTCAATATGTGTACAAAAACCTGCTAAAGCTTCGTCAATTGCATTATCAACTATCTCATACACAAGATGATGAAGTCCTCTTCCTGATGTACTTCCAATATACATACCAGGTCTTTTTCTTACAGCTTCAAGACCTTCGAGTACCTGAATCTGGTCTCCACCATAATTCTTCTCTGCATTCTGATCTGCCACTTTAATTCCTCCTTGTTTTAAAAAGCAAAATGTAATTAATTCTCATTAACTACATGACCATCTGTTACTTTAAATATTTTGTTGATATTCATTCTGTTATTAATAAATTCTTCAAGTCCGGTGCATGTAACAATCGTTTGTATATCTCCAATGCTGTTTATCAGAAAATTCTGTCTGTTACTGTCTAACTCAGACAAAACATCATCAAGAAGAAGTACCGGAGTATCTTTAATTACAAGTTTCACAAGTTCAATCTCAGATAACTTAAGTGAAAGTGCAGCTGTTCTTTGTTGTCCCTGTGAACCATATTTTCTCACATCATTGTCATTTATTAAAAATATAAGATCATCCTTATGAGGACCTTTGCCTGTAACCTTGTATTTAATATCCTTTTGTCTTGAATTTCTTACTTCTTCTTCAAAATCATTCACATCAACATCAGGAACGTAACATACTTTAATATTCTCAATACCACCAGTAAGTCTGGAATGAATATCACTGATTATTGTGTTAATCTTTTCTATGAAAATTTTTCTGCCTTTAATAATAAGGCTTCCATACTTAACAAGCTGCATGTCCCATATATCAAGAGTCTGTATCAGCTGTTCTGATGGTGAAAATGCTATATCTTTGAGAAGCTTGTTTCTCTGATTAAGTACTTTGTTATAATTAACAAGGTTACTAAGATATATCTTGTCAAGCTGGCTAAGTTCCATATCCATAAATCTTCTTCTCTCTGAAGGACCGTTTTTTATAATATTAAGATCCTCCGGAGAAAAGAAAACAATATTAATAATTCCAAAAAGTTCAACAGCTTTTTTTATAGGAATTCCATTAACTGCTATGCCCTTGGTTTTATTCTTCTTAAGGTGCATGTCTATGCGGTATTTCATACCATGCTTTAAAACATTCAATTTAATATGCGATTCATCTTCTCCAAATCTGACTATTTCTCTGTCTTTACTTCCACGATGTGACTTAGAAGTTGAACACATATATATTGATTCTAATATGTTAGTCTTTCCCTGGGCATTGTCACCATATATTATGTTTACATGCTCATTGAAATTCATATCCAGAAATTCATAATTTCTGTAATCCTTTAACTCAACAGATTCGACTATCACATTAACACCTATTTTTTAATAAGAATACTGGAGCCGTTGTATTCTACAACTTCTCCGCCAAAAAGTTTTTTTCCACGCTGTGTTTCAACAACGCCATTAACCTTAACTTCACCATCCTGAATAACAATCTTGGCTTCAACACCTGATTCAACTAATCCGGCAGCTTTAATTGCCTGTCCAAGTTTGATGAAATCATCTCTTAAAATTATTTCTTCCATAACTTTCCTTTCTCTTGTTAAGCTGTGAAGTTAACAGGAAGTATAAGATAAATATAATTCTCTTCCTTGTCTCTGATAAAGCAAGGTGATTTATGATTAACTAGATACATAGTCACATTTTCATCATCGATAACCCTTAATGCATCCATAAGGAACTTAGGATTAAAACCAATCATAATATCCTTACCTTCTTTATCAATATCAATATCTTCGTTAAGAGCTCCAATTGCAGAGTTAACATTTACCTGTAATAAACCATTTAATATATTAATAATAATTGGCTTCTTATCTCCTTCTCTTATAAGAAGATTAGCTCTGTCAATAGAATCAAGAAATTCTTTTTTATTAATAGATACTTTAGTTTCATAATCATTAGAAAGCATCTGACTAATCTTAAAATAATCACCCTCTATAAGTCTTGATACAACATGAGTCTGGTCAAATTCAAATAATACATGATTGTTAGTAAAGTAAATATTAACAAGACTTTCAGCATCAGCATTAAGAATCTTGCTTATTTCCTGAAGAGTCTTACCTGG
>OGNX01000246.1_pt1 | contig 8864 bp, 10 predicted proteins | sample 1573641 | NCBI WGS metagenome assembly OGNX01 (sample SAMEA2581981, study PRJEB24529) | metagenome | biome: Human gut stool | place: China | collected 2011
TTTCTGTTTATAAGTGTTTGCGTGTGCGGCGGGAACTTTTGAAATTCTCTTCCGAGGAAATACGTATTTCCTCGGAAGAGAATTTCTTTTTGTTGTATATCAGCCAAGTGCAAATCAAAAAAAAAAAGAAAACGTTTGCCAGTTATAAGAAAATCCGTACCTTTGCAAGCCGATTATTATCTCATAAGGATAAGCATTTAATTCATAGCGAGTTAATCTTCCATTGTCCGGGATGACTGGCTTGCGGTGAAGAAAAACATTTTAGTAGTAACATTTTAAAAAACAATTAAGAGTGGATACTTTAAGTTACAAGACCATTTCTGCAAACAAAGCTACAGTGACTAAAGAATGGGTCATTGTTGACGCTACCGACCAAGTATTGGGTCGTCTGGGCGCAAAAGTTGCGAAGCTGTTGAGAGGAAAGTATAAACCTAACTTTACCCCTCACGTAGATTGTGGCGATAATGTGATCATTATCAACGCCGACAAAGTAAAATTAACCGGTAACAAGTGGAATGACAAGGTATATCTGTCATATACAGGCTATCCCGGCGGTCAGAGAGAAATCACTCCTGCTCGTTTGCAGGCAAAACCGAACGGTGATGACAAGTTGCTGAGAAAAGTAGTAAAGGGTATGCTGCCTAAAAATAAGTTGGGCGCCAAATTGCTGGGTAATATGTATGTATATGCCGGCAACGAGCACAAACATGATGCTCAGAACCCGAAAATGATTGATATTAACGCACTTAAATAAGAGATAATGGAAGTAGTAAATGCATTAGGCAGACGTAAAAGTGCAATTGCACGTATTTTCGTAAGCGAAGGTACTGGAAAGATTACTATTAATAAGAGAGACCTCGCAGAGTACTTTCCATCAAGCATTCTTCAGTATGTAGTTAAACAGCCGTTGAATAAGCTGAAAATCAATGCTGAAGATAAAGCTGCTCTCCGTGCTGAAGGCTTCATGACTCGCGATCCCCGTTCTGTTGAACGTAAGAAACCGGGACAGCCGAAAGCTCGTCGTAGATTCCAGTTCAGTAAACGTTAAGAGTTGGAGAACGGTTGGGGCGGACAAGTTGCTTAATTCTCGACTTTCACCTCTCAACTCTCAACTGAAAAAGCGTTTAGTATCTAAACTACCGGGACTCTTCATTCGGATAGGCTACCCGGCGGTTGGTTTAGAAAAAACAAAAAAGAAAGTAAACGATTTAAAGATTAAAACAAAATGTCAAGAACTAATTTTGATACATTATTGGAAGCCGGTTGTCACTTCGGTCACTTGAAAAGAAAGTGGAACCCTGCAATGGCTCCTTATATCTTCATGGAGCGCAATGGTATTCATATCATTGACCTCAACAAGACGGTTGCTAAAATTGACGAAGCTGCTGAAGCTTTGAAGCAAATCGCTAAATCAGGAAAGAAAGTCCTGTTTGTTGCTACTAAAAAACAAGCTAAGCAGGTGGTTGCCGACAAGGCTGCATCTGTAAATATGCCTTATGTAATCGAGCGCTGGCCGGGTGGTATGTTGACCAACTTCCCGACAATCCGTAAGGCTGTGAAGAAGATGGCTACTATCGATAAGCTGACTAACGATGGTACTTATTCTAATCTCTCTAAGAGAGAAATCCTGCAAATCTCCCGTCAACGTGCCAAGTTGGACAAGACGTTGGGTTCTATCGCTGACCTGACTCGTCTGCCGTCTGCTTTGTTCGTTATCGACGTAATGAAAGAAAATATCGCAGTTCGCGAAGCTAACCGTTTGGGTATCCCTGTATTTGGTATCGTTGATACTAACTCGGATCCTACAAACATTGACTTCGTAATTCCGGCAAATGATGACGCTACTAAGTCAGTAGAAGTTATTCTTGATGCTTGCTGCGCTGCTATGCAGGAAGGTCTGGAAGAACGTAAGGCTGAGAAGGTAGACATGGAAGCTGCCGGTGAGGCTCCTGCCAACAAAGGCAAGAAGAAAGCTACAAAAGCAAGACTCGACAAGTCTGACGAGGAAGCAATCAACGCAGCTAAAGCTGCCGCTTTCATTAAGGAAGACGAAGAGGCTTAATTCATAGTGGAGAGTTGAGAATTGAAAGTTGAGAGTTACTTTACAGCAATTCTCAATTCTCTATTCTCAGCTCTTTTTCGCTTTTTAGAACGATATTTATTAACTAAAATATAAAGGAAAGATAGTATGGCTGTAAGTATGGCTGATATAACCAAGCTCCGTAAAATGACCGGTGCTGGTATGATGGATTGCAAGAATGCATTGAACGATGCAGAAGGCGATTTCGATAAGGCAATGGAAATTATCCGTAAAAAAGGACAGGCTGTTGCTGCTAAGCGTTCAGACCGTGAAGCTTCTGAAGGCTGCGTTTTGGCTAAGACTACCGGTGACTTTGCCGTTATCATCGCTTTGAAGTGCGAAACCGACTTCGTAGCTCAGAATGCCGACTTCGTGAAACTGACTCAGGATATCCTTGACCTTGCCGTTGCCAATAAGTGCAAGACGTTGGATGAAGTAAAAGCCCTGCCGATGGGTAACGGTACTGTACAGGATGCAGTAACCGACCGTAGCGGTATCACAGGCGAAAAGATGGAACTCGACGGTTATCTGACTGTAGAGGGTACAACCACGGTTGTGTACAACCACATGAACAGAAACGGTCTTTGTACCATTGTTGCTTTTAACAAGAACGTTGACGAACAGTTGGCTAAGCAAGTAGCTATGCAGATTGCTGCCATGAATCCGCTGGCTATCGACGAAGACGGTGTTTCTGAAGAAGTTAAGCAGAAAGAAATCGAAGTTGCTATCGAGAAGACAAAAGCTGAACAAGTACAGAAGGCTGTTGAGGCTGCTTTGAAGAAAGCCGGCATCAACCCTGCTCACGTTGACAGCGAAGACCACATGGAAAGCAACATGGCTAAGGGATGGATTACAGCTGAAGACGTAGCAAAGGCAAAAGAAATCATTGCTACAGTTTCTGCTGAAAAAGCTGCACACCTGCCGGAACAGATGATTCAGAATATTGCTAAAGGTCGTCTGGGTAAATTCCTGAAAGAAGTTTGCTTGCTGAACCAGGAAGATATCATGGATGGCAAGAAGACTGTAAGAGAAGTGCTGAAAGAAGCTGACCCAGAATTGAAAATCGTTGATTTCAAGCGTTTCACTTTGCGTGCTGAATAATTCTGTACGGATGTAAATATATGGAAACGGTCGCATGGAAATATCCATAGCGACCGTTTTTCTTTATTATGTTTTTAAAGCAGCAGTGAGTTATCCCACCGTTTTGGTCTGTGCATACCCCTCTTTCTTTAGTAATTCCAGTACTTTTTGCTTAAAGTCTCCTTGCACAATGATTTCTCCGTCTTTGGCGCTTCCTCCCACACCGCATTTACTTTTAAGGAATTTGCCCAGTTCTTTCAAATCGTCTTCCGTACCGATAAATCCGGTAACGAGAGTTACAACTTTACCGCCCCGGTTCTTGCGGTCCAATTGTACGCGCAGACGTTGTTGGGACGGTTGGAGAGTGGTTTGCTCTTCTTCATCGTCCAATTCGTATTTGAAGTCGGGGTTGGTTGAATACACTACATTCAGTCTGTCTTTCCAATCGTTCTCTTTTGGTTTCTTAGCCATATATACTTGTTTTAATTTTCTCACAAAAGGAGTCCAAAAATACGGTTTTACAAGGAACTTTGCAATCACAGGTAGAAATAATGTTAACCTTTTGTCATAGATATATTATAGATTGGAAAAAAAGCACTACTTTTGTCAGTCATAATATTGAGAACTTAAAGGAAAAGCTATGAACAGTCAGTTACAAAAGAAAGACTCTACAAAGGTGCCGGAACCTACCTTGCGCCGGCTTCCGTGGTATCTTTCCAATGTAAAATTGCTTAGAAAAAGAGGGGAGCGTTTCGTTTCTTCTACTCAAATTTCCAAAGAAATCAATATTGATGCCTCTCAGATAGCGAAGGACTTGTCATATGTCAATATTTCCGGCCGTACCCGTGTGGGGTATGAGATAGATACGCTGATTGCCGTGCTGGAAGATTTTTTGGGATTTACCAATATACATAAAGCATTTCTTTTCGGCGTGGGAAGTTTGGGTGGTGCATTGCTGCGCGATTCCGGTTTGAACCATTTCGGTCTGGAGATTGTGGCAGCATTTGATGTAAATCCCGATTTGGTAGGGACAGCATTGAATGGCATTCCAATCTATCATTCCGATGATTTTGAAGAAAAAATGCAGGCATATGACGTCAATATCGGTGTGCTGACAGTACCTATTGAGATTGCGCAGAAAATTACGGATACGATGGTGGCAGGCGGCATTAAAGCCGTATGGAATTTTACTCCGTTCCGTATCCGTGTGCCGGAAGATATAGTGGTTCAGAACACTTCGTTGTATGCACATCTGGCAGTAATGTTTAACCGTTTGAATTTTAATGAGATAAGGTAATGAAGATCATAGCAGTAGGGATGAATTATGCACAGCACAATAAGGAGCTTGGGCATACTCAGGAGAATAGTGAACCTGTTATCTTCATGAAACCCGACTCGGCTATTTTGAAAGACGGCAAGCCGTTTTTTGTTCCCGACTTCTCCCATGAAGTTCATTACGAAACGGAAGTTGTGGTACGTATTTGTCGGTTAGGTAAGAATATAGCTCCCCGTTTTGCGCATCGTTATTATGATGCGGTGACGGTAGGCATTGATTTTACAGCCCGTGACTTGCAGCGGAAATTCCGTGAAGCCGGTAACCCGTGGGAGCTGTGCAAAGGGTTTGACAACTCAGCAGCTATCGGTACGTTCATTTCTTTGGAACAAGCCGGTGGAGACTTGCAGAATTTGGATTTCCATCTCGATATAGACGGCCGTGAAGTACAACGTGGCAATACGGCAGACATGCTTTTCAAGATAGACGATATAATAGCCTATGTCAGTCGTTTTATGACTTTGAAGATTGGTGATTTACTGTTTACAGGTACCCCTGCCGGAGTAGGACCCGTCAGTGTCGGTCAGCATTTGCAAGGTTATTTAGGCGGGGAAAAGCTGCTCGATTTTCATATCCGCTGATTTCGTCAGCTCTTTCATACTCCTTTGTATTAGGCTGTAAGACTTGCTGTTTGTTTTTAGGTACGTAATCCCTCTCATTAAGGAAAAATAGCAGAATATCTTTGAGCCGATAGTGAATAATGCCTACTTTAGCACGTTTATTATATAATTGAAAAGATATGAAGATACGTGTTGGTTTTGGCTTTGATGTTCACCGGCTGGTGACAGATAGAGAACTTTGGTTGGGTGGTGTACGCCTGGAGCATGAGAAAGGTCTCTTGGGACATTCGGATGCAGATGTGCTGATACATGCTATTTGCGATGCATTGCTGGGTGCGGCGAATATGCGCGACATAGGCTATCACTTTCCCGATACGGCAGGCGAATTTAAAAATATAGATAGTAAGATATTGTTGAAGAAAACGGTGGACCTGATAGGTAGTAAAGGGTATTCCGTTGGTAATATTGATGCGACAATCTGTGCGGAACGACCCAAGTTGAAAACTCATATACCCGCCATGCAGCAGACTCTTTCTGCTGTGTTGGGGATTGATGAAGACGATGTATCCGTGAAGGCTACCACTACGGAGAAGTTGGGCTTTACAGGACGGGAAGAGGGAATATCGGCTTATGCAACTGTCTTGATAGTCAAAGAATAAACGAACTCCGAATCAAAATCAGAAAATACTATGAAACAATTTGCTTTGCCCCTTTGTATGGTACTGCTGTCCGTAATGTTCTGCCGGGCACAGATAAAGCCTTTGAAATTCGATAAAAACGGGGAATTCAAAATAGTGCAGTTTACCGATGTGCATTTCAAATATGGTAATCCTGCCTCGGATATTGCCTTGAAGCGTATCAATGAAGTGCTTGATGCAGAACGTCCCGACCTGGTTGTATTTACCGGTGACGTGGTGTATGCGAAGCCGGCAGAAACAGCCATGCGTACGGTACTTGCTTGTGCTTCTTCCCGCAAAATTCCTTTTGTTGTGACTTTTGGCAACCATGACAATGAACAGGATAAGACGCGTGCCGAATTATATGATGTCGTTCGCTCTGTTCCTTATAATATTCAGCCGGACAGAGGTGAGGCCGATTCACCCGACTACGTGCTTGCATTGCAGGCTTCCGACAGTAATCGTGATGCAGCTTTGTTGTATTGTATGGATTCGCACTCCTACTCCCGGTTGCCGGATGTGAAAGGATATGCCTGGTTTACCTTTGATCAGGTAAACTGGTATCGTAGCCAGAGCGCTGCTTATACGGAAAGAAATGGTGGAAAGCCTTTGCCTGCCCTGGCTTTTTTCCATATTCCCCTACCCGAATATAATCAGGCTGATGAGAGTGCCATATTGATAGGCACGCGTATGGAAAAGGCTTGTGCTCCGCTCCTGAATACCGGCATGTTTGCCGCCATGAAAGAAGCCGGTGATGTAATGGGTACCTTTGTGGGGCACGACCATGATAATGATTATTCCGTTATGTGGCACGGCATCCTGTTGGCTTACGGGCGTTTTACAGGTGGAAATACGGAGTATAACCACCTGCCGAATGGCGCCCGTGTTATTCTGATGAAAGAAAACGTCCGCACATTCACTACCTGGATTCGTACCAAAGGCGGGGAGATTGTAGACAAAACGGTTTATCCGGACAGCTACCGGAAAGCCGATTGGCGTAAGCGTCCGCCAATTGGAGAGAAGTAATCAGGGGGCAGTTACTTTTTCTCCGTTTACTACTACATTGTCCAGCGTCAGGTTCATCACATTCTCCATTTGTATCGCTTTGGGAGCTTTCTTCACGTTGATGTTCCGCAGGGTGATGTTGTGCAGTTTAGCTTCTGGCAGTCCGTTAGCCATGAGCGCTACGCTGTCCACGCGGTTGCAGGTTACATCTTCAATGCAGATGTTGCGGAATAGTGTAGGATGATTGCCACCCCGGTATCCGTGGTAGTTCGTGCGGAAATTGATAACACCCCACAGGCAGACATCGGCTTCGATGCGCCGCATATTCAGGTTTTCGAAATAGCCGCCTCTGTCCGGGTTGGACTTGAAATATATACCGTTGCGGCAACTGTCTATCTTGCAGTCCTCAATATAGATATTCCGTACTCCGCCCGACATTTCGCTTCCGACAGTGATGGCCCAACGTGCGAAATGACAGTTGCGGATGATAACATTTTCCGTAGCCTGACCGATGCGCCAGCCGTCTTGGTCGCGCCCTGATTTGATAGCGATGCCGTCGTCACCAACGTTGAAATCCATATCTTCTATCAGTACATTGGTGCAGGATTCCGGGTCGCAGCCGTCATTATTGTAATTGTTGCTGTCGATATATACATTCCGTACGGTTACGTTGTCGCAAAATACGGGATGAATGATCCAGAAGGGAGAATCGTAAATTTTTAAATCTTCTACCAATACGTTCTTGCAACCGTAAAATTGTATCATACAGGGACGCAGATAGTGTCCTTCTCCGAATACGCGTTGGTATACAGGAACGGAATCGATACCCATCTGGCGCAGGCGGTCTACGGCAGGACCTTGTATGGCATGCCAGCCATTGAAAGTCACCGAACCGTTTCCGTCGATAGTTCCTTTGCCGGTTACCGCGACATTCGTGCATTGGTATGCGTAGATAAAGGGGGAGTAGTTGAAACATTCTGTTCCTTCCCATTTTGTCAGTACCATAGGCAGGTAGTCGGCGGCTTCGGTAGAGAATTCCAGACGTGCTCCTTCGGCGATGTGCAGGTTTATGTTACTTTTCAGTGTGATGGCTCCTTTGATGAAATAATTTCCAGCGGGAATGAGTACGGTACCGCCACCGTTTGTGTTACAATGACTGATGGCTTGGAGGATGGCGGGACGGCTGTCGAAAGTTGTATCGCTCTTTGCTCCGTAGGCGGTAGCCCTAGGAGATACAAGAATGGTTAAGGAGATTTCTGAATTACTTGCTAAAGACAGCAGATTTCCTAAGGATGCAATAGTAGATTATGATGGTGATGGATGTGTTGATAATCTTATGATTGTAACAGCCTGTGAAAAGGGTAATTCTAATTCACAGATGTATGGACATAAGTCAACATATGCAGGAACAGATGAGATTAATTCCAAGAAAATAGGCAGTTATACGGTTATTCCAGAGGGTTTAGCATACTTCGGATTAAGTGAAACCGGCGTTGTCATACATGAATTTATGCATACGCTTGGATATCCAGACCTTTATGTTAATACTAATGTTTCTGGTGTTGTACCGGTAGGCCAGTGGGATATTATGGCGATGGAATGCAAGTTCATCCAGTATCCTCTGGCATATTTCAGGTCAGCTTATTCAGGCTGGTTTGATATACCGACAGTAACAGAGTCAAAGAAGAATTGTTCAATATATGCAGCTTCTTCTACAACATTTGATACAAGAAATAATCAGGCGGTTATATTAAGAACAGATTATTCATCTAATGAATTCTTTGTTGTTGAATACAGAAAACAGAAGGCTAAATATGATGTTGCTTCTTATGATGATAAGTCATACGAGGGCAAGATATATGGTTCAGGACTTATCATATATAGAATAAACGCCTCTCTTATCGGTGGTAATATGTATGGTCCTCCATATAAGGCATATGTATTCAGGCCAGGTGATTCTATACTTAATGGCTATGAAAAGGCAGATTATACTAACTTAGATAAATCATTCTTATCAGCGGAAAGCGGCCGTACATCTTATGGAACACATGATAAGAATGCAGGTATAGCTGACAATGCTATTACATATTCAGATGGAACTAACAGCGGAATTGTTATAGAAAATGTAG
>OGNX01000251.1_pt1 | contig 8709 bp, 6 predicted proteins | sample 1573641 | NCBI WGS metagenome assembly OGNX01 (sample SAMEA2581981, study PRJEB24529) | metagenome | biome: Human gut stool | place: China | collected 2011
ATACACTCTTTCGCTTTTTCAGCTGCCATTCCCGATTATTAATTTCCCTCCCAAATCTTCATAATCTTACCCAGATATTACCAAAAAAGAAGTAAAGCATCCTTAATTTTAGATATAAGTTGTACTTTTGATAATCATAACAACATAGTATAATGAAAAGGCATTTGCATAGAAAAATGAGAATATGGTTATGTTCGCTTGTTTGCGGATTGTGGGCGATGCCTTTGCTCGCCAACCGGTCAGCCTTGCCCGATAGCCTGATAACAGAAGATAAAGTGTACGAGTTTACTTTTTCGGACACACCTTTGGCTGAACGCATCATGATGGAACTACGGAAGAAGGGAAAGCAAGCTACTCATGAACTCGATATAACGGAAGGTGACTTGTATTATAACACCGGCCGCTTCATCATAGCTGCCAGCTTCTATAAAAACGCCCTTGCTGCAAAGGCGGTGAAGCGAGATGAGCAGATGACAATGAAGCTGCTTCATCGTTTGATTTCATGCTATGATGGCTTATATGATGAAAAGCGAAAAGCAGAGACGGTAAAGCTTTTAATGCAAAATGCCCAAGAAGCTGGAGACAGTGGTATGGAGTCGATTGCCCTATTTTATTTAGGCAAGAGCCTTCATGAACAAGGCACGAAAGAACGTGGTTATGTCTATATGTTGCAAGCCACAGAGATGATGGAGAAATCGCATTACGACAGGAAATATGACAATTTGCGTGCAAACTGCAACGATTTGCTTATCTGCTACGAGCGTGATAAAAGATACGGGGAAGCCCTTCAAGTACTTGATAAACTTGAGAAATACTTGTATGCCAAAACTCCAGGCGAGGCTGAAATGGAAGGACTCTATGAGCAAGAAAAATGCAAATGGCTTGCCCATCGTGCTGTCGTATGTTCCAAATTAGGGAAAGAAAAAGAAGCGAATGAGGCATATTCTGAATTTCAGAAGATGGGGCGTATCAATCGCCGGTACGCCTACTTGGTTGTGCCTTATCTCTTTGACTTGCATCGTTATGATGAAATCGTGGATATGTGCAAGCAACGTGAAACAGAGATGATGCATAAGAAAGATACTATCAACCTCTACATGTCTTCCACCTTAAAATTCTACGGCATGGCATATCAGGGATTGGAACAATATGACAAGGCGGCAAGCTATTTTGAGCGACTAAGCGTATTGCGGGACAGCCTGCGTGTAAGGGAGTTGCGCAGTTCCTCACAAGAGTTGTCCATCATCTACGATGTCAAAGACAAGGAGGCTCAAATCACTCACCAACGTTGGGAGCTTGTGATAGCCATCTGCATCTTGATTGCTTTAGCTATCATTGGTTGCGTGCTGGGATATAACAACCGCATCATCAGAAAGAAGAACATTTCTTTGGTTGCCAACGTGAAAGAGGCGATGAGATATAAGGAAGAGCTTGAGAAGTTAAACCGTAGTACTCTGTCCGAAAATATTGCATGGAATGACGATGAGGATCCAGACTTACTGCTGTTCGAGCAAATCAAAGTAAAAATCATTGATCAGAAATTCTTCCTCGACAACACTTTCTCCCGCAAGGCGCTCATGGGCGAATTCAATATTCCTGCTAACAAGTTCGCCGGCTTGTTCCGTCAGTTCACAGGTAAAAGTTTCAGCGAATATATCAACGATTTGCGCATCGAATATGTAGCGGAACTTTTGCTTTCGGGTAAATACGCCAGTGTAGAAGAACTATTGAAAGAATGCACTTTCATCTCCTCCACCTCGCTGTACCGTCTCTTTACAAAGAAATACGGCATGACTCCACAAAAGTTCTTGCGGAATGCACGGTTATGTTAAGCAGAAGAAAAAAGTAAGTAAAACAACGGTTGCTGTTTTTTGCTGAAAAATTAAAAGTTAAACAATAGAACCGGCAAAAGCTGGTTCGAAAACACTAAAGAGGTCATTGAAATGTTGTCAAAAACGAATGGTTAAGCATGAAGAAATGTACTGAAAAAAGAGTGCTAACCTGCTGATAATAAAGGTGGAAAGTATTGCATAATTCGTTGATTTTTAGTAAATTAGAAGTCTCCCAACTCTTCTGATTATGACTAAAGAAACACTCCTTATGCAATACCAATCCGAGTGCCTATCGGCTCTCAAATCAGTCGTGAATATACACAAACCTTTTGAAAAAACGTTCATGGATGCAATGAAATTATTCATGGCCATCCCTGATCGTATAAACTTCCTCCAATTGGGTAGGTATGGACGTTTTTCGGAACAGACCTACCGTAACCTTTTTGAGCATGAAACTTTCGACTGGTTTGCGTTCAACGGCTCTATCATCAGCAAGCATCTCACAGGTAAAAGAAAAGCCATCGCCATCGATCCTTCCTATATCCCCAAATCAGGCAAGAAGACACCTTGGATAGGTTACTTCTGGTCTGGTTGTGCAGGAGAGTACAAGCGTGGATTGGAAATCATGGGCATCGGTGTCATAGACATCGACAACCATGAATGCATGACTTTAGGTTCCATTCAGACACCGGATTGTAAAACCTTGGATAATATGGACAAGAACCTCGTTGACTGGTACAGCAGCTATCTTATCAGTAGAAAAGACAAGATACAGAGCATATCAAGAACGGTGGTTGCAGACGCATTCTTTTCCAAGGAAACATTCATAACGCCTATGTGTGAGAACGATTTCCATGTCATCAGCCGCTTTCGGAATGACGTAATCCTGTACTATCCGACATTGGAACAGAAAACAGGAAAACGTGGCCATCCAAAGTGGTTTGACGGAAGAATCGACTTTGCCAATCTGGATCTGACCCGGTGCAAGGAATACGAGGTGAACAAAGGAAAGCTATACGGATTGAGGGTATATGCAAAAGCTCTCAAAAGGTATGTTTCCTTAGCCATCTGGTATCCGATGGACGGGAGGACAGACAAGTGGCAGCTTTACTTCTCTACAGACGATTCGATGGATGGACGGGAGGTTCTGGATTATTACAGAACCAGGTTCCAATTGGAATTTTGAGAGATGGTAAGCAACATGCAGGAATCACCAACTGTCAGTCAACCGACTTCAGAAAGTTGGATTTTCACTTCAATGCATCGCTTGCTGCTGTCAACTTGGCCAAAGCGGCATGTAAGAGGCTCGGAATAACCTATTCCATATCCTCCTGCAAGTCTTTTATACACAATGCTTATATGCTTGAACGATTTATTTGCGTGTTCGGGATTAACCCAGACATGCAAGTTATTGACAAACTTTTCAAAGAACTCATTTTATTTACTGCCAGAGCCGCTTAGGCGTGGCTATTTTTTAACGAACTATTGAATTTATAAATTCTGACATATTGGCTGAATAAAGATTGCCATAGTTTTCAGCATTATACACCATAACATGGCTTCCGACAGTATTGATGAACAGCCGGTAATAGAGGTCGCGCATAGCCACCTCCTTGTTATCGGTTATTTGTTCGATAAAGGTGGAGGTGAAACGGTTGCTCATCCACACTTTCATCTCTGAGTTGAAGACATCAGCCTTGGATGTTTCGTCGCCGTTGGCCGCAGTGACGAACAGCATCCCGGGGATGCCCTCGCACTGCTTCATCACACCGCCCGAAAAACAAGCCTCCACCATCATGAGAAGTTTACGGTAACGCCTTTTGCGGTTCATATCCTCAAAAACAGAAGACAGTTTATCGCCTGTCATGGCGTAAGCTTCCTCATCCCAACACATGGCCCCCGGCACACCGTGTCCGCTCCAGAAAACGAACAGGTTGTCGTTCTCAGTAGATTCGATTACCGTGGGCAGTTTTTCGCTTTTTTCGCCACTGAGAATGGCAAGTATATCTTTTGTATTCAACGATGACATACGATAATCAATCTCTACATTTTCGTATACATTGTTTCCCCCGATAGTCACCTGTATGACTCCCTTGTTGGGATTTGATATATTATCGGCTATGTCATCCTCGACAATGAGAATGATACGGTCGTCGGTATATCCGGCTTGTCTGAGCTGCTGATAGATAGCGAGCACATCTGCCTGATGGCGGTAATTGGTCCATTCCTTGGAGGAAGCGACAAGGAGTGCCCAGTTGCCGGTATGTGCAGGGTAATTGAATTCTCCTGAATTGTCGAAATCCTGCATCCGGAAGGCTTTCCAGTTCCAACCGGCAAGTGTCGCATCCGTGCGGTTCCCCCCGTCGCTGGTGTTATAGTCAAGGATGATGTACTGTCCGTTGTAAACCTTGAAATTATAGTAAGTGGTGGCAAGTACATTGGTAAACACCTTGGCATCGAACCTTAAATGTCCTGACGCTCCACGGACATAGGGCGACTTTCCGGCAGCGAGCGCATCCACCACAAGCCCCATATCCTCACCTGTCCAGCTGCCCATGTTCAAGCCTTCACCCGAAACAACGGCCCTTAATGATTTCTGTAACGACAACTCCGGTCTGAACTGCTGGTACCATGCGGCATAGCCGATGAGCATAGCGGCATCGTAGAGCTGAGATTCTCCAAGAGTAGGCGTAGCATTGAAAAAGGTCCTGTAACTTACGTCAAACCCCGACTCAGGGTCGGCACCAAATGCGACTCCCTCTATGCCTTCGGCGGCATCACCGTGAATCTTGAGTACATCCGCACCGTAGGCGGTATCCGAAAACAACATCCGCGGTACACTGCGCCCGTTCAGACTTTGTGCTTTATGCGCTTCAAGCATCGGCTTCATCTCTTCTATTTCAGAGGGGATACATATCACATACTCTGCACCTGACTGCATGGCTTGGCGAGACACATCAGCTATATTGTCAGAGGTGTAAGCATAGCATCCCATGTTTTCCAAGCCCAGTTCGCGTGCTTGAAATGCGAACCAGTCAATGAACGTTTGTCCGTAACCGTCGTTCTCCTTGACCAAAAGTGCCACACTTTTACCCTCATAGTTAATCACCTTGGAGAGAAGCACCTCACATTGCGTAATGTCGGTCTCGGTCATCGCCCAAAGATAGCCTGTCGATGCGTATGCACGAACCAGTTGTTTTGCCCACAATAGTCAGTTCCGCCGCGAGGATTGCCGCATTGGAAGAATACAGCCCGCCGATTACGGCATACACCTCGTCGTTGAATGCCAGCGACCGGGCAAGTTCCCGCACATCGGTCTTTGCCTCATCGTAGTATTCAAACTTTAACCTTATACCCGCTTCGTGGTTCTTGAATGCACGCTCAAAGTTGGTTGTAAACATTCCCAATGTCCTTTTCCAATGCACATCAAGCCCTTTCTCCATGGGAAGCACCACGGCAACAACCTTCTCTGTCCACTGCTTGTTGTCAGGAGACAGGGAAGGCTCATCGTCCGAACAGCTCCACAGACCAATCAGGCAGAGGAGCGGTGCAATAAGTTTAATAACCACTTGTTTCATAATACTCTTTCTCAAAAATCATAGCCTGAGGGCGCATTCCATTGACTAAGCTGCTGAAATCATTCACGTATCGGGGTGCGACCAGCCAGTCGGCATACCCGCTTTCAAGACCGTAAAGTTGGTTCTCCGGCATATCCCCTGTGACGACCCATTCCGTCAGATACCTGTAAATCAATTGGTCAATATGCTTAATGACCGAACCCGTAATCCGGTTGGAGAGGCTTGACTGATCGATGTCCATACCTGCAAGGTACGGTGAGACCTCAAATTCACGGGAGTAGCGGTATATACCGGCGTTGGAGCCACCTGCCACCGGAAAGATGAAGTCGTAATCAACCGCCCAATCGCTCATTTTCCGGTAAGCGAGCGAAGCCGACACATATCCCGTCCAATCATCCGCCAGATACTCCACATCGCAGTCGCTGCCATAGCCTGCAATAAAACCGTCCTTGGCTATGTTGATGGGGCTGTCGGTATTATTGGCAAGCAGCACCAGAGGTGTCATCTCAGAACATTTTCTTGCACATACTCCTGCAAGGTATGAAGCCCCGAACATCGAAATCTGGAAGGTATGGATGTTCTCGTCCTTATACTGTTTCCGGCTTTCAAAAAGCAGAATACTTTTGTTGGGTGTCAAGTCGTGTTCTGCCAGATAAAGTTCCGCCATTGGCTCATAATCACTGCTACCCAATACAAAAAGCACGGGTATGCTGCTTTGGGGACGTTCAAGCCAGTCCGCAAAAATTTTCTCAGCCTCTTGCAGGGATTCCGGGGAGTAGATATAGATGTCTATATCTCCGTTTTCCATCTTGAATCTCTGAACACCCTCAAGTATACGGTCATTATAGCTCATGTCACCCAATCCCCCCGGAGAGAAGAGAAAAACAATCTGTGGTGCCGGAGATTCCGGCTCCAACTCATCGGTATGATTACAGGATGACAACGCTCCTGTTACCAGGAACGTTGTCATTGCCAAGATAGCGCGGAAAGTATTGTGCATACTAATCAAACTTATGACCACATTCGGAGCATGTATATGGTCCGGATGCAAATGTTTTCCACTTATGACCACAATTGGGACATTTTTCAGTCCATCTTGCCGGGAAGTATTGGTCTATAGCAAGATTATCCCCGTCCATGTATTCCTCCGGAACGATTACGACTGTCATGTCCGGTTCTTTGAAATTCTTGAGAGCATTGAACGAAACGGTGTAAAAGATACTTTCGTCCGAACCGGGTGTGAGTGAGATTCTGCCGCAGTTGTCAGGGAGTTTGACAGTGCGTTGCTTTACGTCCCACTGATCGAGAATGAACTTCTCACACACTCCATGGGCAGCCTCCTTTGAGTCTGCTACCAATATAAACCGGGCAGCATCATCCTTTTTCTGATAGAGATTTCCGGCATCAGCTTGGTCGACTATTATCTTGTCGATATTCTCCAACATTTTTTCTCCAAACGGTCCTTGTGGCTCATCGTCGTTGCTGTAAGCAGTGAAAGCGAGCATTGCCATCACTGAAGCAAACATGATTGTTAAAAATTTCTTTACCATAACAAGTTGTTTTTTAATTGATTGTTACCCGTTGGCGGAATTAATTTAAGTTGATAAAGATGAGTAAAAAGTTGCACATATCGTTGATTTTTAGTAACTTAGCGACAATCAAACATTAAGTTCAAACCATCGTATGTACAACCTTTATACAAAATTCGTCAAAATACTTGAGATATGCAAGCAATTCTCTGAAAATCTCGTCAATGAATCGGGTAATGTTCCACGCCGTGGTCCTGTTCCTAAGTTTTCTGACTTGGAAGTAGTGGCACTGTCCCTGACAGCAGAGACAGAGAGCATTGATAGTGAGAAGTGGTTGTTCGACTATAAATTGCAAGAGTACAAGGACTGCATTCCCAATCTCATATCAAGGAGACAGTTCAATGACCGCAGGAAGAAAACTGCAGGCTTGTGTGAGGAACTGCGCAAAAGGGTTGCCATGGAAATGGATGGTGGAGAGGAACAATTCTTTGTTGACTCCAAGCCAATAGAGGTCTGTAGGGTTGCAAGAGGGAAACGATGCAAGATGGGACGTACCGGTGATTTCTCGCAAGCTCCAGACTTCGGTTTCTGCGCTTCGCAGAACACGTTGTCAAGCCAGCGGTTGAAACGGTCTCTAATCTCCTGTATCTTGGTGGCTGCCTCCTGTATGGCTTCCTCGTCCGGTACACGCACCTTATCACCATTGCGGTATATCTCTTTCGTGATTTCAGGTACAGTATCATGCAGGGCATGAACAAACAAATCCCCACCGTCATAGTTACGAACGAAATAGGTGTTGTAAGCCACCGGAGAGTAACTTTGCAGACGTACTATGTAGGTGTCGTTCACATCGAAATACATTACGCTTGTCTCGGTCTCGAAAAGTTCAGTTGCAAAATCGGCATATAACTTAGTGTCAATCCAACGCTCACCCATGTTAATGTCGAGTTCCTCGTAGGGTATCGCTTCGGGTGTCACATCCGCCAAAGCCTTTACAGCAGTTTCCGTCCAATCTTTTTCCCTGTCCGTGAGTTCGGATAAGTAAGAACCTATCTCCTTGCATTTGGCTATGACATTGCCTGAAAGGAACTTGCCTTTGTGCTCCCACTCCCCGATAGCGGGATTGTAAAATATTTCACCTTTGAGGTCGCCGATGATTTCTTCCTCGGCACTATCCGTGGACTGCATCAGGTAGTCCATATCAACCCTGCCGTAGAAATTCAAGCTGCTTGCCAACGCTTCAATCGGTGTCAGCCGTTTGTTCGGGTCTATCTTCTTGAACGCCACAGGTTCACGCATGATGTCGGACTTGACTAAATCTTTTCCAAGCTGCATTTCTATTGTAAAGACTTCCACACCGAGGCTGTCAAGCATGATAAACTCCTTGTTGTCGTTGTCGTGGAAAAATCCCCATTTGGCAATAAAAGCGTCGTATAGGGTGTTGAGTTGTTTACGCAGTTCCGAGCACTCCTTTTGTTCTTCCCGTTCCCTGCCGGACAGCTCGAAATACACCTTGCGTATGGGGAAATAGTCTTTCGCCCTATCTGTATTGACCTTACCCTCGTCCACCGGCACAAAATCAATGGCTACCTCTTGATAAAGACTTGATTTTCGATATTGGATAGTACCCACCTGGCCCTCAAACAGTACCATTGCGCCGTCTTTCATCCATGCTTCCACCCCATCCGTGTAGGCTCGTTTACCTTTTTCTACTTGTTTCATCGCTACATTCCCGAAAAGGGACATTTGCATATGTTCGCTGCCCTGTCC
>OGNX01000274.1_pt1 | contig 8087 bp, 5 predicted proteins | sample 1573641 | NCBI WGS metagenome assembly OGNX01 (sample SAMEA2581981, study PRJEB24529) | metagenome | biome: Human gut stool | place: China | collected 2011
TTCCGACCGTGAGGGCTATCCGTTGAACTCCGTGTTCGGTTTGAAGTATGTAGGCAAAATCCAGAATGAAGAGCAGTTGGAGAAATACCTTTACCGCTATACCGGTAATAATACAATCGATATGCCTACCAACCTGCGTTTGGGCGATAATATGTATGAGGATGTGAACGGTGACGGTAAGCTGACTGAAGAAGATTATGTCTTTTTAGGAACGGACGACCCTAAAATCTCTTTCTCTTTCAATGGCGGACTGGAATGGAACGGCTTTGATTTCTCGGTTGTATTTCAGGGTGTAGGCATGCGTTCTATCTGGCGTACGGGTAGTTCCAATAAAAGTAATGACGCATGGCGTATTCCTGTAATGAAGCCGCATTTAAACTCACCGAACTTCTCGATAGGCGATGTATGGTCACCGGAAAATCCGGGCGCTTACTATCCGACTTATACGAATGTCGATCAGATTAATACTTATAACTACCGTTGCTCTTCCTGGTCGGTGGAGAATGGCAACTACCTGCGTCTGAAAAACATCTCTTTAGGGTATACTTTCCCTGCCAAATGGCTGGAGAAGACTAAATTCCTGACTTATGCACGTGTCTATGTAACGGGAGCGGACTTATGGGAAACCAGCAAGATACGCGACGGCTGGGATCCGGAAGCTTCTCGTACGGTAACCTCGTACGGCCGTTATCCGTTTACTCGTAATGTTACATTCGGTTTGAACTTAACTTTCTAAAAACAGATTATCATGAAATTACATAAGATTAAAACTATTTTGGCGGTAGCAGCAATGGGAGTTCTGTCCCAATCCTGTCTCGATTTGGACCCGAAAGACCAGTTGGCCGAATCCAATTTGTGGAGCTCTCCCTCCGATTTCCAGTTGTTTGCCAATCAGTTCTACGGTTGGACGCGGGATTTCGGTTCATTGGACAATAACTCTGTCAAACCGTTGCATTCGGATTATAACTCCGACCTTTTTACAAGCCGTGACGACCGTAACCGTTTCAGCAACGGTTCTAATTCGGTACAGGAGTCCGATGGCAATTACGGTTCGTGCTATGCACATATACGGCGTACCAACCTGCTGTTGCAGAATGCGGAGAAATATTCCGCTTCTGCGGACATTGCACAGTATGTAGGGGAAGCGCATTTCTTTCGTGCCTATTCGTATTTCGATTTGTTGCAGTTCTATGGCGATGCCATTATTATTACCCAGCCTTTGGATGTGACTTCACCGGAGTTGCGAGTTGCTCAGAATGACCGTAGCGAAGTGGCCGATTTTATAATAGAAGACCTTGAGACTGCTGCTCCTATGTTACCTCGTTTTACCGAACTGACTACGGATGATGCTGGACGTATCAGCCGTGAGGGATGTTGGGCGTTTCTCTCCCGTGTGGCTCTTTACGAAGGAACTTGGCAGAAGTTTCGCGGAAATGAAGAACGGGGACGTGAGTTGCTGGACATTGCGGCAAAAGCGGCCAAACAGGTTATCGACAGCAAGGCATTCAGTCTGTTTAAGCCGGATGCTTTGAAAGAAAAGGCGCAGAAGTATATGTTTATTCTGGAAGATGCAAAATCCAATCCGGCAGGTATACAGAAGAGTGCCAACAAAGAGTATGTCTTTGCACGTCGTTATGACGAATCTTTGGCTCCCATCGGCAAGAATATCACAAAGGCCAATCTGATTAATATGGTATGGGTGAGCCGTAAGTTTGCCAATATGTACCTTTGTCAGAACGGGCTTCCTATCTACATAAACGGTGTGAAGAATGCGCAATTCCAAGAATATGCAACGTTGACTTCCGAGTGGGAGAACCGCGATAACCGTATGCGTTATACACTTGCCAAACCGGGCGATTATTTCTGGAACAACAGTAATCCGGGCTGTCGCCTGACATGGAACGATGCTTCCGACCAAAGCAATGCGGCTATCAAAAACTTTACTCCCAATAGCGGAACCGGTTATCATAACCAGAAATGGGCTTCCGAACGCTTGGTGAAAGATAATTTCGAGGGTTTTGATTATCCCATAATCCGTTATGCCGAGGTGCTGTTGAACTATGCCGAGGCTGTTTATGAACGTGACGGGAAGATAGAAGATACGGATTTGAATATTTCCCTGAATCTTGTCCGTACCCGCGTAAATCCCAATATGCCGGGGTTGACCAACAAACTTGTGAATGACAACGGATTGAGCATGCGTGAAGAAATTCGCCGCGAACGTACTGTCGAGTTGTTCCATGAGGGTTTCCGTCTGGATGATTTGAAGCGCTGGAAAACGGCAGAGGTGGAAATGCCGCAAGACATACTCGGTGTGAAATGGGCGGGGACGGACTTTGAAACCAAATGGTCTGCATGTCCTTATCCCCGCAACAGCGAAGGAGTAATCGTAATGGAAACCGGTCGTCAGTGGCAGGATAAACATTATTTATTCCCTCTGCCGAAGGACCAGTTGCAATTGAATCCGAATTTGAAACAAAATCCGGGTTGGGATAAGTAAGTAATAAACAGTATAAATCAGAAGAGTATTATGAAGAAGATATATATGAATCAATTCCTGCTTGCCGGTACATTGACGGGATGTCTGCTTTTGGCTTCCTGCGACCAGGAACAGGAGTTTACGACAGGTATGCCCGAACAGCAGCTTATCAATTCCATTGAGTTGGAAGTGACTTCCAAATTGCCTTTGGCTGTTGGCATGGACACCACGATTGTGTATAAGGTTGCGCCGGAGAATGCCGCTAATAAAGAAGTATTGTGGGTTTCTTCTAACGAGAAGGTGGCCGCTGTTTCTCAAAATGGTACAATCACGGCACTTGCCGAGGGTGAGGCTGTCATTACGGTAAAACCGATTATCGGCTTTGGAGTTACCGATGTTACGGAGAAGACGATTGCAGTGAATGTTATTCCTGAAATAATAGAAGTTACCGATATCCTGTTGACGAATAAAGATGATGAGGGTAATCTGCTTACGTCTCTTTATCCGGGTGACGAACAGAAATTGACTTATACGATGCTGCCGGAGAATCATACCTACTCTTATCTTACATGGGGCAGTAGCGATGAAGCCGTTGCTACTGTTACGGAAGATGGGATTGTAACCGCCGTTGCGCCTGGAAATGTGGTTATTTACGCTTATACTCATGACGGAAGCGGCTATCGGGGTGAATTTCCGTTTGTAGTCAATGAGATAGTAAATGCTGAAGATATTGTCATAGAGGATTTGCCGGCTTTGCATATGTATCAAACAGCAAAACTGAACTGCACATTCGTTCCGGAAATAGCTGTTGTCAATTCGGTGGATTGGGAATCGAGTGATGAGAATGTGGTTACGGTGAAAAACGGAAAGGTGACGGGTACTTGCCGTGCTACGGGTAATAAGGCTTCTACAACAGTGGAAGTTGCTACCGGTTGGTGGGTATGGGATGCCGCTTGCAGTTTCGAAGGCTGGGGCATGGGTACTAAAGGCACAAGTTTTGAAGTGACCGAAGACCGTATGGTGGTGACCACTGCCCCACAGTCGTCCGGTGCATTGCGTGCCGATTTGACTTTGGACACTAAAAACACGAAAGTCATAATGGACCTTGTCAATTATCCGGTCATCGCTCTTCACACTAACCTTCCGGATATAAGTAAACAGGGATATACGCTGGATTTGGTGGCAAGCAACGGTACAAAGGGAGAAAGTAAACTTAGTAAAGGAGAAGCTCTTTCGGACGGAACCAAATTATTGCTTTATGATGTGAAGTCGCTTAATAAGTTTGCGGAAGGTGAGGTGACTTTCACTACTTTTCAGATAAAAATAGCCGATATGCAGCCGGCCGAACTTCCATCCGGTCAGTACGAGGTATATTGGATACGTACTTTTGCATCGAAAGAAGAAGCTGTCCGGTTTGCCAAAGACCAAATTGCAGCAGAGAAATAAGAACGATAAGTTATAATCATATAGAATAAAACAACAGAAGATATGAAAATGAACTTTATTCATACATTGGCAGTTACCGCCGCATTGGGTTTCTGTTCATGCACAGAGATAGAGGACGGCTCTCCCATTAATTTTGATGAATGGGAAGCCCCGGAAAAGATAGAGTTTACGTTGAATCATCCGTGTATGTTACATTCGGAAGCGGAGTTTACGTATGTAAAAGAAAAGCTTGCCGCTTCTGCACAGCCTTGGGCAGACGCTTATACATCATTGAAAAGCAGCAAATTTGCAAACCCTGCTTACCAGGCGGAACCCGTGGAATGGTTGAAGCGTTTGGACAAGACTAACTGGGAAAGCAAACATCCCGATTATGTAAATTATACCAATCTGGCAAATGATGCTGCCGCTGCCTATCAGTTGGCATTGCGCTGGAAGCTTTCCGATGAGGCGGAGTATGGTGACGCCGCTAAAACCATTCTGAATGCTTGGGCTAAGAATTGTAAGGGTATTTACCGTGAAAACGGCAGTCTGATAGACCCGAACGAACTGTTGATTGCTATTCAGGCATATCAACTTGCCAATGCTGCCGAGATTTTGAGAGGGTACGATAATTGGGGGGATACGGAAGAGTTTAAGGCTTTTGTCCAGTGGATGGAGAATACATTCTACGCCATGGCGGATGATTTTCTTATCCGTCACAACAATACGACCGACCACTATTGGCTCAATTGGGATTTGGCGCAGATGACTGCCATTCTTTCTATTGGTATTTTGAGTGATAATCAGGAAATGATAAATAAGGTTATCCAATATTTCAAGAACGGTATCGGTCCGGGCAATGTGAATACGGCGGTGCTGCACCTGTATGACGACCCGGACGGTTCGGGCGAGAAGTTGGGGCAGTGTCAGGAGTCCGGCCGTGACCAGGGGCATGCCATGCTATGCTGTGCGTTGATGGGGTATTTCTGCAAAATGGCTTATAACATCGGTGAAGACCTTTTTGCTTACGATAACGGCCGTGTAGTGGCAATGGCCGAATATGTAGCCAAATACAATGTTTTCAAGCCGGAGTTTGCAGGTCAGGTACCGGGTGGCAATAACGAATGGTTCAGCTATACGCGTGAGGGTTTCCCGTACACTTCCTATTTCTATTGTGACGAGCAGATGGACGAGCCATCGGCTGTGGAGTTGCGTAACAACGGTGCGGAAACCGGTCGTGGCGGCAAACGTCCCATATGGGATTTGTGGTACGGACACTGCAAAAAAGTGGGTATGCCTGCCAAATATTCGGGGAATTCGCTTCCCGTCTTCGTCCCGATGCAGGGCCGGAACAGTATGGCGGCAGTGGCGGTGCGCTCGACCAGCTTGGCTACAGCACGCTTATGTTCTACTACGAATAAGAGTGCCCGACTGGCTGATATAACAAAAAAGTAGATACGGTTTTGAGCGGTACGCTCCGCTCATCCGTATCTTACTTTAAAACAATGAAATACCGATATTAACCGGATTATTTTAATCGAATACTATGATAAAAGGAAAATTATTACTGACAGCGGCTTTGACCCTCTTATTGGTTTCTTGCGGAGATGATGAATCTCAAGGTGCTAATGGGACGGAGGTGAAGTTTACTGCCGGATTTGTACCGATGCATACTTCGGGTACGAATACCCGTTTGACAACCAATGACAATTGGGCAGGACTTGCCGACCGCATTGTGGCGGTAGAGATAGACGGCATGGTAAAACCCTATATTGTGGACGAACAGGGAAACCTGACTTCTCAAGATCCTTTTTACTGGGGCAATAAAACAGAACTGACTGTAAATGCATGGTATCCTTATAATGAGGGCATCAAGCCGGAGATTCCTGTAGTGAAGGCAGACCAGCGAGGCAGCGGGTATTGGGAGAGCGATCATCTGGAAGTGGTGACCTCTAAAGTATCGATAGCCGCAGCCGGTGTTTTGTTCCGCCATCGTAATACCAAATTGGTATGCAATATTGAGAAGATAACAGGGCTTAGCGACAATGGCATTAGTGTGAGATACCTTAATCTGCAAGGTGTAGAGAAAGGCAATTCCATACAGACCACAGCCGACTGCAAGGCTTTGGTAATGCCACAGAAAGTCTTGGCAGGAACGGAGTTTATGGAAATTACATTGAAAGATTATCGCACGTATACTTATGTACTGGGTCAGGATTTGGAATTGGGAGAAGGGCATTCGATAGGAGTGGATGTAGAGGTTTCTGAAGAAGGGATTGATGTGACTTTTACTGACTTTGCTACTTGGAATGGAAGTGAGGAGGCTATAGATGTGCATATACCCGGTATTCATCCAGATACGGATAATGGTGGCTCCGGTTGGAATGGCGATGAGTCGGATACTGACGGAAGAACTCCCGTAGTCAATCCGGATGGGGGCAATGATGCTTCTTGGAGCGGTGGTGAAGACATTGTTGAAGGAAATAAGAAGACATGACAAAGGAATCATCGTATTATTCGGAAATAGCAGAAACAGAATGAATGAAATTATAAATAAAAAGAAATCATTATGAAAAACATTTTCAATTTATCAGTAATATTACTGCTTGCGGTTTTCGTAACGGCTTGTAATCAAAATGAAGAACTGGACAATACACCTATGGAAGCAGGCAATGAACTGAATGTTACTGTTACAGCCGGTGACTTTCAGGCGGCTGATGCAGGAACACGTGCTACAGAGACCGGTTATCAGACAACTTTTGTAGAAGGTGACAAAATCGGTGTCTATGTCATTGCTAAAGATGGTAAGACTTTGCTAAAGAATCTTGTGCTGACGAGAGATGCCGAAGGTGTATGGGGAGGAAATAAACTCTATTACTACAAGGATGCCGCATCTTATATTGCTTACTATCCTTATACCGAAAATCTCACGATGCAAAATATCAATTCGGAAGAGGACATTGTGTCTTATTTCACTTCAAAGCTAAGTAAGGAGCAAAATTCTAAGGAAGCTTATTCTGCTTGTGACGTATTGACGGCACCGGTGGATGCAGCTACTTTGTCCGATGGCGGTAAAGTGACATTTAATTTTGCTCATAAGTTATCGATGATTGAGGTGAAAGTTCCTGTACGTGAATATGTAACAGGGGATGATAATACGGCCGCCGGCTATTATGAATACAATGTTCCTATATCGTTGGAGTTGACTATTGGCGAAGAAAAATATACTCCTTATGCCATTGATAAAGGTGTTTATCGTTGTATCGTAGCACCTACGGAAACGGATGCTGCACTGAGTGTTGAAGGTTTGTTTTATGATGGGGATGCTCCTGTTACTTTTAGTAAGGATGGAATTGAGTTAGCTTCCGGTAACTATAAAAGGTTGAAAGTAAATTACACCTATGAAGGCTATAACAGAATACGTCCTATTACATATGGTGATTATTATTATGCAGATGGAAATATCTATCCGGGGGACTTGGCTAATGCGCCTTCTGCCAATTGTATCGGTATGATTTATGCTACTGTAGGAAGTGGGGATGAAGATGAAGACTTCAGAAATAAATATCATTATTATGTAATGGCATTGGATAAAGTTACTTGTGCTTGTGCTACGGATGAGAGTAATGTTTTGTTCCCTGCAGAGGGTGATGATACGCCCGATTTTACTGTATTGAATGCTGCCGGTGCATTGGCTGATATGCAAGGTTATGTGATGTCGTTACACAAAAAGGACAAGAGGCTAATTGGAATACTACTTATCCGGCTTTCTATAATGCTGTGAATTTCGGTGAGGCTGGAGCTACGGCTAAATATAAAGCGCCTGTAAACACTTCCGGTTGGTTCTTGCCAAGTGGTGGGCAGTTTGTTCAGATTTATAATAATTTGAATGGTGATGGAACAGATCTTACATCATCCAATATTGCTAATCGTAATGCACTGACTTCCGTAGTAAAGGCTATTAATGGGAAGTTTACATTAGTGGGGGGTAAGGAACTTGTTGGAACGAATAGTGTCATTTATTGGACTAGTGTTGAGAAGTCTGCTACCCATGCTTATCTTTTTGATATATCAATTAATCAATCTACTGAAAATGGATATGATGCGAAGTTTAAAATAGACGCTCCTAATGGAGTAAAAAAGTCATCGAACACAAGAGCTATCCGTCCTATTCTTGCTTTCT
>OGNX01000280.1_pt1 | contig 7954 bp, 9 predicted proteins | sample 1573641 | NCBI WGS metagenome assembly OGNX01 (sample SAMEA2581981, study PRJEB24529) | metagenome | biome: Human gut stool | place: China | collected 2011
GAAAAGAACAAGCAAATGGAAAACTGGAAGAGCTATTTATTCAACTTAATTTAGAATTTATTACTACTCTACGAGCTGTTGACATAAAATTAAGTGATGAGATTTTATCTATTTCTGATACTCTACAAAGTAAATTATCCGAAAATATTTTTGATAATGGCGTAAATTTGCATGTTAGAGACAAATATGATGAATTGATTCAAACCCCCATTTCGAATGCAGAAATAGAAATACTAAAAAAACTATACGAGTTTTCGTAATTCAATACTAAGTGATATGTTAAGAATCAAATTATCACAAATGACACGAAAGCGTATTTAATTAGCAGAGATCAAACATGGATATATTTAGTGAATACATGAATGACGAAAACATCGAAAAAATGCGAAAGAGCTAAGCTCTGGCGAGCATCTATCGGGTTACAAGCAGTTGACAATCTGCGTGTATCCAGCTTTCTCATTGAGACTGCACGTAAACATATAGAAGGGCTTATTTCTATGGATGAGGTTCATAAAATGATAGATGAGCATTATGCACAAAAACGCAAGCAATCAAAACCAGATTGAATACTCACCTATCAGTATTATCGCCTTTCAGTTATTCGAAAATTTCGAATAACTGTCCCTCCGATGTACCATAAAAGCTACAAGGAAGAATATTCTAAGCATTGTGTATTTTACCGTTTTATAGTCTTTGTTAAAGCCTCGCAAGCCGTCCTTTCAATAATTCGCCATACTTTTCTTTTAATTCAGCACTTAGGAAAGAGTTTTGAATGATAGTCTCAAACTTGGGCAATAGTTTGATATATTTATTTATCAGTCGTTCTACAATCACATTCTCTATACCTAGCATGGAAGCTGATCGAATAAAATCCTCTCTTTGAAGCTTTTTCTTCCGACCATTCAAAGTCAATGCCAACTCTTCGTCATCCTTGGGATTGATGATAGCCGCATTTAGCAAATCATAAGCAGGGGTTAAACGTATCTTATCCGCCACCTCATACAAAGAGAAGTTTTTCAAGTGCATGTCGTTATTCCCTGTCAACCAAGAGAAAAGCACCAACTCAAAGAAATTGGTAACATCCATCTTTGGTAAAGACGAGTATTTCAAAACGACCTTGCCGACACGTTCATAACTGCTCTTGTATTTGTGCTCTGTTTGCCTTTCCGTCAGTTGGCACATATCTTCCATCGCAATCTTCTCTCCGGTAGAAGTCCTGTCTATCCGGCGGGTAAGATAGCATAGCGTATCATCTGCCATCCGCATCAGCGTATGAGGAACAACCTCAATACGTGCCACCTCAGCAAGGTGCATGGTTAAATCCTCAACCTCAGGCATCATTTCATATTGCGAGGTCTGTGGTTTACAAATATAACCGCCCCATAGCCCGACAATAGTCAATCTTTTACAGCCCTCATGTTCCTTCAAATGCAAGGATAATTTCGGCTGAACACCGGTCAAAGAGGTTTGTTCTTGAATGATTTGCAGAGCAAGCTGATCAAGTTGTTCTGTCGTATAATCAAGAACAGGCAATGTCGTTGTTCCGAAAAACTTTTTTATGCAAGCCGTGTGCATGTCCTTTTCCCCCTTTAAGAGCGGACGATAACAATATAAGCAATTACACATGGCTTCCCTCCTTTTCTTCCAATGGAATAACGCTTACTGCTCCGATACAATCCTTGCAGCATGTCAGCAACAACGACATCCGGTCAAGAATACTGATGTCTGTATTCCTCAACGCAACATCCAACAACCATCCTTCAGGAATCAAACCATCGAAAAATGGAAATAGTACATGACTTGTATATGCTTCCTCCTGTAAAGGCAATGTCATGCTAACCGCCTTTGCCGTTTCCGAAGAGAGATATTCCGGCAAATAGCGGAATTCATACCCGGCATCATTTTCTGTCAGAATACCTGCCAATTGGTCTTTGTAAAATATATGGGCTTGTCTCATTGATTATCAGTTTTAGAAGTGGCAACCATTTCATAATTGAAAAAGGCAAGGAGCTGGTTCACTTTATCGAGACGTAGCGTTTCCTTGCCCTGTTCAAGGTCTCGCACAAAGCGCAATCCTACTCCCGACTTCAACGAGAGTTCTTCTTGCGTCAGATTATATTGCTTTCGCAACATTTTGACCGTAGTAGAAAGATTATTCATAGCATCATACTTTATACCTTTTCGGGTACAAAGTTAGCATAAATATTCGATATTATATCAGTATGGGTATAATTTATTGTTTCACCACTGCAATTATATCAGACAGGGTATAATTCAATGAGGATTGAGATGTTAATACTAAGGCTAAAAACAAGTACAACGCAATGGTTCTACACTTTTCCAAGCGAATAATTCAGATTTGCTGCACTTTTTCCAGCGAATAACGCCCAAATGAAAACACTTTTTCAGACGAATAAATCATGTATTACCACATTTATTCAAGCCAATCATATATTTTCGTGCAAAATTTCAGTGCAAACCACAGAAATTCCAAGAAAACCACTACCTTTGCATTCAACAAGCGTTCTGTAACATACCTGCGGAAATGCCCTATCACTCAACACATTGTATCTGATAGCGGACATTCCACAAAAGGACTGAAAAGAGGCGGTACAACACGTATATGCAATACCATGAAATACAGCGGTTTGCATTTGTCCCCACATTCTGTGTATTTGTCAAAACAGAGGTTGTACCGATTAAAATGAATGGTCGCTGATAATCAATGATGTAAATATGCTGTTAAGAAAAGTGTTAGCCGATCAAGTGCCCCTGTTGCAAACTATTTGTATGACAATAGTAAATATGTATTTGGTTATTCCGATAAGGGGGATATGGAAAAGATACGTAAGTACTTTGAAGTATTTAAGGCGAAAGTAAAAGATATATATGATGCTTTTCCGGATAATGAGGACATAAAAGCTGTTTATGCATTTTATCAGCAAGACCATTCTTTTATAGTTGGGGCTATGCAGAAAGATTCTTTATGGGATGATATAGCCAAAAATCTTAATAAGAAATATTCTACCTTTTCTTTCCTTATAGAAGGGGATACGAAAATAGTGGCTTCGAAAAGGGAATTGATAAATTTGTTTGACGAGAATCATGGCGTGGCAGGAAATCTTTGTTTGATAACAGGGAGATATTCAAAAGTTGTAGAGATTACAACTGCTACAAAGATACTTGGAAGCCAAGAAACAGCTAAACTAGTTGCATTTCAAGTTAATTCCGGGTATGATTCGTATGGGAAATCTAAAGGATACAATGCTCCAATATCAGAAGAAGCTGAATTTGCATATACAACCGCATTGAATCATTTGCTGCGTTCGGATTCTCACAATAAGTTTATGGTGGGCTCACGTACTTATCTTTTCTGGGCTTCCTCCAATAGCGAGGCTTCAAAAGAGTCCGAAAATAGTCTATTTTCTTTGTTGGGGCGGATTGAAGAAGAAAATGACGACTCAAACAGGCGCATAAAGTTAGTATATGATACTTTCCAGTCTATCTATAACGGAAAATTATCGGCAAACGATGATGACAAATTCTTCATTTTGGGTTTGGCTCCCAATTCGGCAAGAATTGCGGTAGTATATTGGAATGAGATGCCTTTGCGTGAATTTGCAGGTTTGATAAGTAAACATTTTACGGATATGGAGATGGTTGACACTCGCAAAGATAAGAAGCCGTACGTGGGAATGCATTCCATTCTTGGAAATGTTACTCTTGGAGGAAAGTCAAGTGATGCGACTCCCAATCTTCCTGATGCTGTGGTGAGAAGCATATTTCAAGGGTTGCCGTATCCGGCTTCTCTCTTTCAAGCATGTATTCGTCGCATACGTGCAGAACAATCCGTCAATATAGTGCGTGCTGCTATCATCAAGGCATATCTCAACAGACTAAACGAAAATAACAACCATAAAAAATTAGATATTATGTTAGACAAAGAAAATCAAAATCAAGGGTATCTTTGTGGAAGGCTGTTTGCTGTGTTGGAAAACCTACAATATGCAGCAAATAAACAAGATTCCATTCGTTCAAGTTACATGAACGCGGCTTCATCTACGCCATCTACAGTATTTTCAACAGTTCTCAAATTATCAAACAGTCATTATGCTAAATTGGCTAAAGAGAAGAAAGGCCTTGCTAATTTCTTTGATAATCAAAAGAAAGAGATAATAGTTTTAATTCAAAATTTTCCTAATACATTGAGTTTGGAAGATCAAGGACGATTCTTCCTCGGCTATTATCATCAGAAAGCTCACAGAGAGAATCAAGAAACTGAAGAATAATTTTTAAAAATATACAATTATGTCAGAATTAAAGAATAGAATTGATTTCGTTTACATTTTTGATGTACAAGATGGTAATCCAAATGGTGACCCGGATGCAGGTAATCTTCCTCGGATAGATGCTGAAACTGGTATAGGCCTTGTTACAGATGTTTGTTTGAAACGCAAGGTACGTAATTATGTACAAATAGCCCAAGCAGGAAAAGCAGGTAACGATATTCTTGTCAAATCCAAAGAGATTTCTGGAGAAGAGGTCTTTATTAATGAAGAAATCCGCAAAATGTACAAAGAAGATTTAGGAATAGAACTAAAAATCAAAGAAAAAGCTCCTGCCGATAAGAGTTCAGCTGGTAAAATTGCTATGTGCAGACGCTTCTTTGACGTTAGGACTTTTGGAGCAGTACTCTCAACCGGACCTAACGCAGGACAAGTGAGGGGGCCGATTCAAATGACTTTTGCCCGTTCGCAAGATATGATTGTTTCAGCAGAGCATGCATTAACCGTATGTGTAGCTCGTGATGAAGAAAAGACCTATGAATCACAAGTGGGAATACAGGGACGTAAAGCGACCATTCCTTATGGCCTCTATGTCTGTCACGGCTTCATCTCCGCTAACTTGGCACAACAGACAGGATTTTCTGAAGAAGACCTTGAACTATTTTGGGAAGCTTTAAAGAACATGTTCGATGTGGATCGTTCGGCGGCACGTGGATTGATGAGTGCTCAAAAACTGATAGTCTTCAAGCATGACTCCATATTGGGTAATGCTCCCGCCAACAAGTTGTTTGAATTGGTAAAAGTGGAGAAAGTCTGCGATGGAGCACCACGCTCATTCATCGACTATTCAGTTACTATAGATAAGGAGAATGCTCCATCAAATGTAACTATTGAGGAACTGATATAATTCCATCGTATGTACAATGAAGACGATATGCTTATGTTGTCGGGGATTCAGCACTTTAGGTTCTGTCCCCGGCAATGGGCTTTGATACACATTGAGCAGCAATGGAACGATAATCGTCTCACCATCGAAGGACAGATTCTGCACAAGCATGTAGATGATCCGTTTTATAGACAAAAGTGTGGTGACCAGATAACATTACGTGCGGTGAATATCGCTTCGCGTGAACTTGGACTCTATGGAATCTCTGATGCCATAGAGTTACTTCCTTCCTCATCTTTTGAAAATACGATTTTGCATCCCAACTATCCGGGGCGATGGCAACCGGTTGCTGTGGAGTATAAGCATGGCAAACCGAAAAGAAACGAAGTGGATGAAGTGCAGTTGGCAGCACAAATCATGTGTATAGAAGAAATGTATGCTATCCATATACCATACGGCTCTTTCTTTTATGGGGAGCTTCGCCATCGGGTTAATGTGGATATAACGGAGGAGCTGCGAAATATAGTCAGACAATGTGCCCGGGATATGCACGATATATTTAGTAAAGCGGTTATCCCGAAGGCTGAATATGGGAAACATTGTGACAAGTGCTCGCTGAAAGATATCTGCATGCCGGAAATGGTAAATAATTGTACTTCGGTAGATAATTACCTTACTAAAAATCTGTACCTATGAGAAAACTATTGAATACTTTGTATGTGACGACACCGGAAGCGTATCTTAGTAAGGATGGGCTGAATGTCGTTATATCTGTTCAGCAGGAGGAGGTGTTTCGTATTCCTGTCATAAATATAGAGGGCATCGTTACGTTCGGATATATGGGCGCAAGTCCCGGTGTGATGAAATTGTGTAGTGACAATGGTATATCACTCACATTTCTTTCTCCACAAGGCAGATTTATCAGCAGGGTTCAAGGTGCTACGAAAGGGAATGTTCTGTTACGCAAAAAGCAGTACCAATTGTCGGACGATGCATCTTGGTCGTTGCATGTGGTTAGGTTGATGATTGGTGGTAAGATTCAAAACTATCGCAATATATTGAGGAGATATATTCGTGATTATGGTGAGAATGAAGACATTAATAGGGCGGTGCAAGTATTGGAACGTGCCAAGCGTGATGCTTTGAAGGCTCAAGATAAGACGGAATTAATTGGTTATGAGGGAATGGCTTCGAATGCCTATTTTGAGGTATTGCCAATCTTGATACTTAATCAGAAGACTGATTTCCCATTTCATGGTCGCAATCGTCGTCCTCCCAAGGATGCGGTGAATGCCATGTTGTCTTTTGCATATACGTTGATAGCCAATGATGTTGCGGCTGCTCTCGAAACTGTTGGCCTTGATCCATACGTCGGGTTTCTCCATACACTCCGTCCGGGGCGCACATCGTTGGCCTTAGATATGATGGAAGAGTTACGTGCTTACCTTGGCGACCGTTTTATTTTGTCGTTGATTAATAAAAGACAGATTTCAGTAAAAGACTTCTTGTTCCAAGGTGATAATGGGGTTGTTATGACAGATAAAGGGAAAAAGACTTTTATTACTGCATGGCAGGCAAGGAAAAGGGAAGTGATAATTCATCCTTATCTTAATGAAAAAGTTGAAATAGGGCTTCTGCCTTATGTGCAGGCTATGTTAATGGCAAGGTATATCAGGCAGGATATTGACGATTATCCGGTATTTCTTATAAAATGATTTTTAATTATGTACATTCTTGTGACTTACGATGTGGATACTACAAGCAAAGAGGGGGCTCGCCGTTTACGATGTGTGGCCAAGGCTTGTCTGGATTATGGACAGAGGGTGCAGAACTCAGTCTTTGAGTGTGTAGTGACGGAAGCGCAATATTCTCTTCTAAAAGGGAGAGTTAGGGATATTATTGATATGTCTCTTGATAGTGTTCGTTTTTATATTCTTAGTAAAAATGAGAATAAGAGGGTGGAAGTAATAGGTGTTGAAACGGCGTATAAACTTGAGGAGGCTCTTATAATATAATGCGAATGTGGTGTGTTACAAAAAAAGTAGTATCTTCGCATGTGTTAATAATCAGTAGATTAAATTATTTGTAAAGTATTTCTTCGTTATGAAGTTGAATAATAATGATGATTCGCATAACAGTGGATTAAATTTGCTGATTTATAATATGTTATTAGATATAGAGTCACACCCTGCGTGGGTGTGTGGATTGAAACTTCAAGAAGCTAAAAATAATAATTTCAGATTGGTCACACCCTGCGTGGGTGTGTGGATTGAAACAATGACGAGGTGAATACGTGTATAGACAACCATAGTCACACCCTGCGTGGGTGTATATGGATTGAAGCATTGTTCACTCGTTGGTCAAGTTTATGGAAGAATTGTAAGCATTCGGCCTCTTGTGTATTTCTCTTCAAGCTGTTATAAAGTCAAAAGCCAAACGAAGTACGTTAGGCTTTTGACTTTGTTATGACTGGAAAAAACACGCACAATCCCGGATGCTTATCTTTTGTCTGTCTTCTTTTGTGGTTTCACCTAGGTGACAATACATTGGCATCTAAGTGGAGAGGCGTAGTCACCCAAGTGATACGCTTGCTTCACCTTGGTGAAACTATAAATTCAACTAAGCGTTCCAGAGTAAATATATTATATTTTTTACTATACTATTCCTTGTTGTTTATTTGTTATATTGTTGATTATTAATGTGTTATTATGTCGATTATTTTTCTTATCTTTATAAGATATATTAAAACATAAACTAACATGAAAATTGGTATAATTGACCT
>OGNX01000292.1_pt1 | contig 7741 bp, 7 predicted proteins | sample 1573641 | NCBI WGS metagenome assembly OGNX01 (sample SAMEA2581981, study PRJEB24529) | metagenome | biome: Human gut stool | place: China | collected 2011
TGTTGCTCAGGTACTTAAAAAAAATATTTTATAATAGTGTTGCGGAATTAAGGTACTATAGGAATGAACTAGATTCAGCCAAAAGATTACTGTTAGCCGCTTGTCAGTCTCGTGACTTATATGACAAAGCCAGTTGTTACAATCTCTTATATGAAATAGAAAAGAAATTGCAGAACCATTTTTATGCTTACGCCTATAATGATTCATTCAATCTTTACCGAGATTCTATAGAAATATTAAAACGACACCAAGAAATACAGAACCTACACATAAAACATGCCATAGAACTACAGAAAGGAGAAGAGAAAAGGAAAGAAGAAAATATTTATTGGATAATCTGTTTCATATTTATGATGCTTTTGTCAGGCAGTTTATGTCTCTACTTATATTTAAAGAAGAAATACAAGGAATACCTTTTAAGAAAAAGGATATTAACTCTAAATGACCAAAACCAAACGATCAGTAATTATCTGGAACAGAAATTGGGTAAAGAGATTCTATTACAGGAAACAATTACAGCCTTTAAAAGGGAAAAATTGCAAAGAGGGATAGATGCTTTTAATGTTTCTCCATGGAAAGAAAAACTAAACGAAGTAGAGAAACAAATTAAATCCGGTGATTATATAAAGCCGGACGAACAAAGACTACTCTATCAGGAACTCGATATCTGTTTCAAGGAGTTTATTGTCTACATTACTCAAATTCATCCGAAGATGAGCAGGGAGGACATTTATTATTGCATTCTCTTTAGCCAGAATTATAAACCCCGGACCATCATGTACTGCATGAGCAGTTCGGGCGGTGCACTTCGTATCCGTAAGAACCGATTGAAGAAAAATATGGCTGAAGATACGTTTCAAATGATATTTCATAAATAAGAATTTTTGTTATAGGATGATAGTGACGGTCAGAATAGGTATGTTGTAACGCTTTCCTTTTGTTTTTGTAACGGTTTTATCGTTACAGGAAATGGATTTTTTCCCTAGATTTGCACAAACGAAAAACACAATGAATATGAGAACAGTACTATTATTATTACTTTGTTGCATCAGTAGTATAGCTGTGGCGGATAGCTTGAAGGAGATAGAATTGAATAGAAAAGAAACTCAAATGAGACCATTATCAATAATGTCTGAACCAGCAGCATACCAAACCGATGCTGTAATTAACATCCGGTTGCCGGATGCCTCTCCTTATGTAACCGTCAGCATTGTCAATGAAGAAACGGGTGCGCAGGTCTATTCCATGATATATGCCGGGACAAATAAAATTCAGATAAATATAGAGAATGAACCGGAAGGAACTTATACTTTGTATTTGAATATAAGAGGGGCGGAATATACCGGATACTTCACCTTGTAACAGTACTTTATTGGTATGCCAGGAATTGACCACACCACCTATATACTTTACCGATATTTAAAAGAACTGTCGGTAAAGATAAGCTATGGAAGTGTCAGGCAGTCGCTGGATACCCCTATGGGAAATACCTTGCGGGGAATAAGTGACGCCTTAGATGAGTTTCATATCGTGCACGAGGTTTATCAACTTCCGGCAGAATACTTGAAGGAATTGGAGTGCCCTTTCATTTCGGTTATACAAAACGGACATTTCTGTATCGTAAAGAATATGAACGAAAAAGAAGTGATGCTGATATCCGACAAGGGAAAGAAAAGCATTGTTTCTCTGGAGTTTTTCCTTACAATATGGAAAGGTACCGTGTTGATAATAGATCCGTTGCAGACAGTTCAGCAAGAATCTTATTACAGAGTAAAACAGATTGTTAGCTACCTTTATATATATAGATATTTCATTATTCTTGCTTTGGCAGGTATGATGTACTTGTTTGTAAATCATGCTCATATAGGAGAAACGCTTTTTAATCTGATGACATGGGTGGGATTGGCTGTGGCCATCGGCATCATCTATAAAGAGTCATACGATAAGGATTTTCTGCAACGCTTTTGTAAGATAGGTACTGTGGTGGACTGTAATGAGATACTACATTCCAAGGCTGCCAATATAGGGGGACTAGTCAGTTTGGGGGAAATGGCGTTGCTCTATTTTTCCACATTATTTCTTTATACGGCAATCCATGGGGCTGATTACCTTATGGTGTGGGTCTTGTCAACGGCTATTGCTTTAATAACCACCCTATGGTCTGTAGTTTATCAGGTTATAATCGCAAAGAAACTATGTATGCTTTGCACCTTATTGGATATGGTTATTTGGGCACAAGCTGCTATATTATATGGTTTTTATCATACAGATTCATTGGGTTTGACTCCGTCCTCGGTTGTTTTATTGCTGCTTGTTGCAGGGCTTTGCTGTAGCATTTGGTATTCCTTGAAAGAGTTGATTAGTGCCAATTATCAAAGTATACAGTTGAAGACTCAGAAAGAAGCCCTGCTATCTTATCCCGTCTTACTAGATACGTTGCTCTCTATGGAAACTGAAATACCCCAAGCGGAATCTGCTATTGTCCTGCATAATGAGAAACAGGCTGATAGGAAAATACAAATTATAATAAATCCGCATTGCAAGCATTGTGCCCTACATTACAAGGAATGGCTACGGCTGGATACTTCTGTCAGTCTGCTTTTTTCTGTTTCCGATCGGAACAGACAGGATAAAGAAGTTGCGTTGGCAGTTATTTCCTGTTACATCAGACACGGATTTCGGCAAGCCATGGATTTGCTTGGAGAATGGTTTGACAAACATGATACCGGACTGATAATACACTATCCACTTGTACCGCAAGCAGAACAGGTATTAGAGGCACAACGGGCTTATTGTAACAAGATTCATTTGCAGCATACTCCATTTATTACTATCAACGAAAGGAAAATGCCCGGAATCTACACTATAGAAGATTTGCACTATGTGCTATAAAGATATTGTTTGCAAACAAAAGCCAAGCGATAAGGGCTGTACATATCGCAACAAAATTATTTATGATCTAAAATCTTATCATTATGAAGACATTGGACAATCTGAAGGCATTCAGTCTGAAAAAGAAACAGATGAAGCAAGTTGGAGGTGGTAGTTATTGTACCGACTTAATTACAAACTACAATAACAATCACACTAAATGGTCCAAAGAAGTGCAAGAAATAGCTTTGGATATGATGCAAGCTCACTGTTAAGCCTAAAGTACCAAAGTTTATCAATTACAAAATTTTATTGCAAACGGATTTTATTAATTATTCAAAAGAAGCAACTCGGTATGAGTATGCTTCTTTTGATAATATAAAACAAAAAGAATGAGAAAAATAAATTTCATAATAATTCTCTTATTATCAAGTATCTGCTGTTTTGGACAGGGTGCTTCCGCCTCTTCTATAAACCGAAGAGCAACTTTATTTTTAAACAAGCGTGTAGGAATTAAAGACTACAAGATTGGAAAACCAGACTATACATGCATTAAGATGAAAGATAGTATTAGCTCTTTTTTCTTAGGCAAGGTAGATACTGTATCTATTGATAAGGTGACCATAGATTTAAAGGTATCTATTTTAGGAGACACAATCCTGTATTCTGTCAGTAATGAGGAACGCAGTACAGAGGAGGACAATCAAAACTGTATTTCATACGCTTTTGAAAATCTATTTGAATCTAACGGAATAAAATCAGCTCCATTATGTTGCCAATTTACGCTTATTACGGACAATAGTAGTGCAGATTTATTATTAAATAAATTCTGTGATCCGTATACTTCCTTAGGAATCGGACTTCCCGATTCTTTACAGAATAAGAGTCTTATCGTGTGTTATGATAAGAATAAGGCTTTGATACACATGGCTTTCTATTACAATAATAGTTTTTATAGTAAGAATGGAGGAGGAGTATTACATACGGTTTATAAACGGTTTTCTGATATAAAGCGTCATTATCCGGAAATTAAATATATAAGAACCTATAAAATTAAAGCCCAATATCAGAAACAAAATAATGAAACGTTTTCCTCATTACCAGCAGCATGACCAGATGGACTGCGGCCCTAGCTGCCTCCGCATTCTATGGTAAGCATTATTCTTTGGAAAGGCTGAGGGAAAAGTCATTCATTACCCGTCTGGGAGTATCCATGCTGGGTATCAGTGAAGCAGCCGAAAAGATAGGTTTCCGTACCATGGGTGTGCAAATATCCTTTCAACAATTGCTGGAGGATGCGCCCTTGCCTTGTATTGTACATTGGAATCAGCAGCATTTTGTGGTGGTGTATCGCATGTCGAAAGGACAAGTGTGGGTGGCCGATCCGGGAGCCGGAAAGGTGAAATATGCCCAAGAGGAATTTTGTAATTGCTGGCAGAGCAATAAAAAAGAAGGAAAGGCGACAGGTATTGCTTTATTGCTGGAACCCACACCGGATTTCTATGCGGTGGAAGAAGAAGACACGATAGATTATCAGGGATTGGGATTTCTGTTCTCTTATCTGCGCCCATACAAACAATTATTGGGGCAATTGTTACTTGGTCTGTTGTTGGGTAGCCTTATCCAGCTATTACTGCCTTTCCTTACTCAATCCATAGTGGACTTTGGCATCAGTAACCAAAACCTAAATTACGTATATCTGGTTTTATTGGCACAACTGATGCTGACTTTCAGCAGTTCTACCGTAAACTTTATCCGTGGCTGGATTTTGCTGCACTTGGGAACACGAATCAACATTTCCCTCATCTCCGACTTTCTGAGCAAACTGATGAAACTGCCCATGGGGTATTTCGATACTAAAATGACTGGGGATATTCTTCAGCGCATCAATGACCATGCCCGTATTCAAAGCTTTTTGACAGGTAGCAGCCTGAACATTCTTTTCTCTATGTTCAACATATTGATATTTGGGATTATACTGGCTCTTTATAGCGGTACTATCTTCCTTATTTTCATCATAGGCAGTCTTGTCTATATTATCTATGTATGGTTGTTCCTGAAGAAACGGGCGGAACTGGACCACAAGCGTTTTGCTCAGCAATCTGCCAATCAGAGTAGCGTGGTACAATTGGTTACCGGTATGCAGGAAATAAAACTCAGTGCCTGTGAGCAACAAAAACGCTGGGAGTGGGAACGTATACAGGCAAAACTTTTCCGTCTGAATATCAAAAGTCTTGCCCTCGCCCAGTATCAGGATTCGGGAGCTATATTCATAAATCAGACGAAGAATGTAATTATTACCGCACTGGTAGCGGCATTGGTGATAGAAGGGAAAATGACACTGGGCATGATGCTTTCCGTGCAATACATTATAGGGCAACTGAACAGCCCTATAGACCAGTTGATTACATTTATCAGAGATATGCAGGATGCGCGCCTCAGTGTAAACCGGCTGGGCGAGATAAGGAATAAAAAAGATGAAGAAGATAACAACAGAGGGCGGATAAGGAATATTCCCCCTAGCAAAGATATAGAAATAAAGAACCTTTCATTCAGTTATGACCCACTAAATGAAACGCCGACGCTCAATCATATTAACCTGACTATTCCTGCCGGAAAACAAACGGCCATAGTGGGAATGAGCGGAAGTGGAAAAACCACTCTTGTGAAGATGTTATTGGGTTTTTATCCTCCTGCTAAAGGAGAAATAACATTGGGCGGTATCAATTTGAATAATTACAATATACGCCAATGGAGAAAAAAATGTGGCATAGTAATGCAGGACGGATTTATTTTTTCTGACTCTATTGCCGGAAATATCGCTCCCGGAGTAGAACATATAGATACTGAATTATTAAGGTATGCCGCCCGTATAGCCAATATCGAAGAATACATAAAATCACTTCCTATGGGGTATAACACAAAAATAGGCCAGGAAGGGCATGGGTTGAGTCAAGGGCAGAAGCAACGTATCCTTATAGCCAGGGCTGTATACAAGGAACCTCATTATATTTTCTTTGATGAAGCCACCAATGCTTTGGATGCAAACAATGAACGTACTATCATGTCTAAACTGGAGAAATTCTTGCAGGGGAAGACCTCCATTATTGTGGCACACCGCCTGAGTACAGTCCGCCATGCCGACAATATAGTTGTGATTGAAAAAGGAATAATAGCCGAAACCGGCACACACGAAGAGCTGATAGCGAAAAAAGGCATTTATTATCGTTTGGTTAAAAACCAATTGGAACTATAAGTACATATCATGGATATAGAAGATAAAGATATAGAACTGAAAAGTGAGGAGATACAGGAAATCCTGTCGCGTCCGCCTCATGCACTGATACGATGGGGAATTACTGTATTCTTTATGGTCATTTCTTTTCTGTTTATAGGCGGATGTTTCTTTTCGTATCCTGACACTGTAGAAGCAGGAATAACGATCACTACAGAAAATCCCCCGGCATGGATTGTAGCGCGGAGTACAGGAAAATTAAAGGAAGTCTTCTTGAAAGACAAGCAAAAAGTAAAGGCAGGAGAACTGATAGGCGTTGTCAACAATCCGGCAGATACCCGGGAGGTGCTTTTACTGAAGAAGGAACTGGAAGCTTTCCAAATAAATGACAGTATGATATGTCAAGGCTATTTCACCGGGCGATTGACCTTAGGTGAAATCCAATCGGCATACACGGGTTTTATTAAAAGCCTCACGGAATACCGGGACTTCCTGAAGTTGGATCTGTACAAAGAAAAACTTAAACTCGCCTTGTCTTCCTACAGCAGGGAAGAAATACTATACAAAAAAGGATTGGTTTCTGCATCCGATTATGAAAAGGAACAACAAGCCTATCTGGCAAGTAAACGAGGTACGGAACAAATGCAGACCACACTTTCTTCTGCACGTATACAGGAAGCCAAATTGCATCAAACAATTGTAGAGATACAGTTGGAACAAAATCAGAAAGCAAACAGCCTGCAAGTGGCATTGCAGACAGCATACGATCAGTTACAAGTCAGTATCAACAATTGGAAACTGGCATACTTGTTCACCGCACCTACAGATGGAATCCTTTCTTATAATGAAGTGTGGCAGAAGAATCAGAATATTACGGCAGGGGATAAAGTATTTTCTGTTGTGGCGGAAAATTCGGGGGCTGTCATAGGCAAGGCAAAGTTGCCTGTTTCCAACTCGGGCAAAGTAAAGTCTGGACAACGGGTAAATATCCGACTGACAGGATACCCCTATATGGAATATGGTTTTCTGACGGGAAAGGTTTCTTCCATTTCATTATTATCAAATGAAGACAGCTATACTGTGACAGTAGAACTACCGGATACATTGCAGACTTCCTACAACCATATATTGGAATTTCAAGGGGAACTGTCCGGCAGTGCCGAGGTTTTAACCGATGAAAGAAGTTTTACGGTCCGCTTGCTCGGTCCGTTGAGGTATTTATGGGAAAAATATTCGTTATAAATGTGCTATTGTAACGCTTTTCCCTGTTTTTGTAACGGTTTTAGAGGTACAACAGATTGCATATTCCCATATCTTTGTATTAAAGCCAAGCGATAAGGGCAGAGCATATCGCAATAAGAATATGGACCTTCAAAATCTTATGATTATGAAGACACTGAAAGATTTGAAAGCTTTCAGTCTGGATAAAAAACAGATGAACCAGATTGAGGGTGGAAAAACTTGTGCAGATGTACAAGCAGAGATTACAGCCGACTCTCGTAACTGGAGTGACGGTCGTTGGATTGTTTGGGAAGAAGACTTTGCAAACCTTTGCTAAATGTTTTGGTTGTTTTCGTCAATATCGTATTTAAGTATTAAGATGAATCCAACCTAATCTATTTGAATAACATCTTA